>ERZ1504738.46-NODE-46-length-26363-cov-8.841417_pt1 | contig 26363 bp, 28 predicted proteins | sample MGYA00575735_ERZ1504738 | MGnify/ENA primary metagenome ERZ1504738 (study PRJEB39906, sample SAMEA3182082) | gut metagenome | biome: human; feature: gut; material: Stool; isolation source: human stools | place: Canada | collected 2012-12-04 ...
CAAAAACATCATTACACAGGCTTAACCGATGCCCAGGTGCTCGAAAGCCGACAAAGGTATGGCGTCAATGTTTTGACTCCTCCAGAGAAAGAAACGATTTGGGATACACTCAAAGAAGCATGTACACACTGGATATCCATATCCATGTTTTCTTTAGTGGCGCTTTCCGCTGTTGTTGCAGGTATTTTGGTTGGTGGCATGGGACCTATCATTTGGAGTATGCCAGCTATTATAGCTCTTGCTACGGTTTTAATCCTTATTGTGGGATTCTTTGGAGGTTTTGGTGACCCTCTCTTTAAAATTCTCATTATGGCGTTTGTCCTTTCTATGGGCATATCTATCTATGAGTATTGTTGGGTAGGTACAGGCTTTAAAACTTTTTTTGAACCAATAGGTATTATAGTTGCATTGATATTAGCTACAAGTATAGCCTTTGTTTTGGAGCGAAGAAACGAGAAAACATTTCAAAGCCTTAATGTTGCTAATGATGATACGCTGGTTAAGGTCATTCGTAATAATAATGTATGCCAGGTGCCACGTAAGGACATTGTGGTAGGTGATATTGTTTTGTTGGAGGCTGGTGAAGAAATTCCTGCAGATTGTGAACTTTTGCAAAGTTTGAATCTCAATGTGAATGAGTCTTCTCTTACGGGTGAATTGCAATGTGCTAAGACAACAGATGAAACTTGTTTTGATAAGGAGGCCACATATCCTTCTAATCAGATTATGAAGGGTACAATCATCCTTGAAGGATATTGTGTTGCTAAAGTTACTAAAGTTGGAGATGCAACGGAAAGTGGTAAAGTTTTTGAGGCTGCCCAGGTGGAAGAAGGTGGTAAAACACCATTGAGTGAAGAGCTTGACAAATTGGCAGATTTGATAACATATACAAGCTATGTATTTGCTGTATTAATAATTATTGGTCGTATTGGTATATATTTCTATATGGGTAATGCTGACTTCTCTACAGGTGAAGGATGGATAAACTTTGTGACATATGTATTGAAAACTATTATGATTGCTGTGACTCTTATTGTTGTTGCAGTGCCAGAAGGTTTACCGATGTCTGTAACATTGAGTCTTGCTTTCTCTATGCAAAAGCTGATGAAAGAGAATACATTGCCTCGTACTATGCATTCTTGTGAGACGATGGGTGCTACGTCTGTGATTTGTACAGATAAAACTGGTACACTTACGCAGAATAGAATGCAGGTTGCCGGTACTCATTTGGAAGATATTTCTAATAATCTCTTGGCTGAAATGATTGCCATTAACACTACGGCAAATTTGGACTTTACAGATCTTAAAAATATTAAGGCTGTAGGTAATCCTACGGAGTGTGCGTTACTTTTATGGCTTAATAGTAAGGGCTTTGACTATATTGCTCTGCGCGAAAAAATAGAAGTAATAGATCGCTTGCCTTTTTCTACGGAAAATAAATACATGGTTACTGTTGCTAAGTCTGTTGAGCTGAATAAGAAGGTCGCTTATGTGAAAGGTGCTCCTGAGATTCTTCTTGGTCTTTCCAATGTGTCAGATGAACAGAACCAGGCATATAGCAAGCAACTTTTGGAATACCAGAATAAGGCTATGCGTACACTTGGTTTGGCGTACATAGTTTTGGATGAAAATCAAGAAGTATTTAAGGATGGTAAACTCAATGTAGAAGGGCTTGAATTTGCTGGTATTTTTGCAATTTCTGATCCCGTACGTAAGGAAGTTTCTTCTGCTATTAAGGAATGTTTGGATGCAGGTATTCAAGTGAAGATTGTTACAGGCGATACTTCTAGAACAGCAAAGGAAATTGGTCGTCAGATTGGTCTTTGGAATGATACTGATGGTGAGAGAAATATTCTTACAGGTGCTGAATTCGCAGCTCTGTCTGATGAGCAATTGGTTGACCGTGTAGAAGATGTGAAGATTCTCTCTCGTGCGCGTCCTAACGATAAAGAACGATTGGTAAAGTTGCTTAAGCAGAAAGGAATGGTAGTTGCTGCCACAGGTGATGGTACTAACGATGCTCCGGCTCTTAATGCTGCTGATGTCGGTCTGTCAATGGGTGATGGTACTGCTGTTGCAAAAGAGGCCAGTGATATGACAATACAAGACAACTCTTTTTCAACTATTGCGAATGCTGTTATGTGGGGACGTTCCCTTTATAAGAATATTCAGCGCTTCCTGCTCTTCCAGCTTACAGTCAATGTAACGGCTTGTTTGTTGGTACTCTGTGGCGCCTTTATGGGTACAGAGTCTCCGCTCACTGTAACGCAGATGTTGTGGATAAACCTTATAATGGATACTTTTGCTGCAATTGCTCTCGCCTCATTGCCGCCTTCACGTAAGGTGATGGAAGATAAGCCACGTGACCGAAGGGCTTCTATTCTCACTCCTACCATGCGTAAGGATATAATTGGGGTCGGATTGTTCTTTTTCTTCTTACTTGTTGCAATGCTCTACATCTTTGAGCATGGTGACTATACGTCGATGAGAGAACTCTTCTTGAATTTCCAGTTAGGTGAACGAGATGGATTAAGTACATACGAGTTAACGCTTCTCTTTACGACGTTTGTGATGACGCATTTCTTCTATCTCTTCAATGCTCGTGCATTTGAAACTGGTAAGAGTGCACTTCATTTCAAGGGCTGTCAGGGATTACTTTTCATAGTAGGTGTTATCTTTGGAGGACAAGTACTTATGGTTGAAATACCAATGCTGCAAGACTTCTTCAATGTAACAGGTCTGAAGTTTGAGGATTGGGTAATCATCATCGTTGGTTCTTCACTTGTGCTTTGGATTCGTGAAATCTGGAGTTTGTTGAAGAAAATCTAAAATAAAATAGAAGGAGTTGCGTTATTCTTAAAAAATAGAAAGCGCAATTCTTTTATCAATTTCTAAAATATTAAAGATATGTCTAAGTTTAAAATACCAGGAGTATCATTCTCCTTAAATCGGGCTTTAGGTATCACGCAAGCAAAACAAAAGTTTGCTCGTGAGACAGGAATTCCAACCTCAAAGGCTGGATTGGAAAGGAAAATTGGTAAGATGGTTCTGAAGGCATTGTTTGGAAAATAATATGAGTAATAACAATAATAAACAGTTAGGTGAAGCGCCTTGGCTTCATGTAATTATTTCCACAGGATTGGGCACTGGCTTTGTACCTAAAGCACCTGGTACAGCAGGAGCTTTCCTGGCTTTGCTCATTTGGATAGGTCTTTATTATGTCCTTTCTCCTATAGGGTTATTGGTGGCTACAATTTTATTGGTTGTTGGTTCTTTGTTGATCGGAGTCTGGACAGATAATGTGATGGAGAAATATTGGGGCGAAGACCCTAGGGCTGTCGTAATTGATGAGTTTTTCGGTACATGGGTTGCAGCTTTAGCTGCTGTTTGTGTAGATGGTCCAGCTTATATCTCAATATCCCTTGCAACAATAGGTTTTGTACTGTTTAGAGTAATTGATATAACTAAGCCGCTTGGTTGCAGATGGATAGACCGGAATATTCATGGTGGATGGGGCTGCATGCTTGACGATGCTTTGGCAGGATTCTATGCATTTATTGTAACATTAATAATTAGATATTTCCGTCTGGTAGAATATATTCATGGGGCATTTTACTTGTAAAAGAGTAGTTACTTTTTTTATTAGTTAAAGAAAAATTGCTTGATTTTGCGATAGTGGTACCGATTCGCCGATATAAGGGGAAGAAAAGGAAGGGGTATGATGCCGGCTTCGATGATGGCTTTGCTGATAGTGACTATGATTCAGAGGAGGAAGAGTAGCGGCTTTACATGATAGTTGCTTTCTGAAGCCATAATCATGGCTGCAAACATAAACTTCTTCCTTCTAATTGTGCCCCTTTACATAACTTTTTCGAAACTTTTAGCGAAAAAATTTTGTTGTTTCGAATAAAATTTATAACTTTGCAGCAACATACTCACCCCGCTTCCCTTTAGAACAGCGCGCTCAGGGTGAGTCTTTTTTATTTTATATGCTTATGAATAAGATTGCATATCCAAAGAAACTAAAAAGTTTTGATGAGCAAATTGCTCTGTTGAAACAAAGAGGAATGTATTTCGAAGATGAAGTACGGGCTAACTGCATTTTGCAAAATGTCAGTTATTATAGATTGAGTGGCTATTGGTATCCTTTACTGAAAGATAAGCAAAGGCACATATTCAAGGATGGGGCTTCTTTTGATAATGCTTATTCAATATATAAGTTTGATTCGGCATTGCGTAAGTTGATTCTTTCTGAAATAGAGAAAATTGAGATTGCTGTAAGAACACAATTTTCTTATATCATGTCACAAGAATATGATGGATGGTGGTTTACTGATTCTTCTTTGTTCTCAACTCCTGCAAAACATGCGAAGACTTTGGCTAAAGTTGAAGATGAGTATAATAGAAGCGATGAAGATTTTATTGTCTCTTTTAAGGCTAAATATTGCAATCGTTTTCCTCCAAGTTGGATAACTTTAGAAATAACATCTTTGGGGACAATGTCTATATTGTATTCTAATCTAAAAGGCGGAAGATGCAGAAGACAGATAGCCAAATATTTTGGGGTAGCAGATACGATTATGGTGTCATGGTTGCATACTATTACGTATGTGCGGAATATCTGTGCTCATCATAGCCGATTATGGAACAAGACGTTTGGTATAACCCCAATGATGCCAAGGAGGACTACTTTTCCTTTTGTTACTTTGCCAACCAAAGGAACTCAGCACGTATATTTTGTTCTTTGTATGATTCTGTATCTCTTGAACATTATCAATCCATCGAATACTTTCCGCAATAAGATAAATGTTTTGTTGGAAGAATATCCAAATATTGATATTGTTGCTATGGGATTTCCTGAGAATTGGAAAGAACAACCTTTATGGAAATCTTGAACGATAAAAAGAGTTATGCTTCTTTGTTGTTGTGATATTTCTTATTTAGTGCGAAGTAGTTTTTTATGGATATTTTCGATAAATTTTAAACGCAGAATCCTGCTGGCATCACTGCTAGCAGGATTCTGCGCTTTCCCTATTATTCTTAATATGTCGTCTGCAAAATGAACTCAATTGAACTAAATAGACCTTTCTTGTGAATTCTTATTCAGCATTTGTCTGCTGCTCTGTCTCTGTAGTCTCCTGCTGCAGAGTTATTTCCTCCTGAGTATTCTCTTGTGGAGTTTCCTGAACGGTAGCTGGCTGCTCTGCCTGGGTGTTCTCTTCTGTTGCTACATGGGTGTCTTCTTCTCTACGCTTAAGAAAAAAGGTATCATAAAAATAATAGATGGAAAGAGGTGAATTTTAGTAGTAGTTTAGTCAAACTTAGTCGATTTTTTTGTTAAACTTAGTCGAGCTTAAGTTAGTTGCTTTGTTGTAATGCTTTGATAGTCAGTTATTTGTCGCGTAAGTAAACTTGGTTGCGCTTTTAAACGTTTAGTCGAACTCAAAATATAGAATATAATATTGAGTCCACCTATGACCCAATAGGATGACGATAGTATTGTATCGGTGTGTTCGATACTGTGTCCTTTCCAATAGGCTTTTGGAGAATCATGGAGAAGAAGATTACGAGTATTGTCGTTTTGGAATATTTTCCTTGTTTTTCAATTAGTAAATGGAAAATTTGCTTGATTTTGCGAGCAAAACAAAAGTTTTGAATAAATAATTTGGTAAATACACTTAAAAAGTGTACCTTTGCTTTTATATTTGAATGAAACAATAATATGGACTCGATAAGAATATTTGGATATAAGTCTTTTAAAGAGTTATCAGTTCAACTGCATCCTATCAATCTCTTGATTGGTGCCAATGGAGCTGGTAAGAGTAACTTCTTGTCTCTTTTCGAGATGTTAGGTAACATCTATGAGAAGAGATTAGGGGCGTATGTCGCTCAAGTTGGTGGAGTAGATAAATTACTTTATCAAGGCAGAAAAGTTACCGATCGTATAGCTGTAAACTTGCTAATAGCTAAGAGTGAATATGACTTGGCTTTATTGGAATCTGATGGTAAACTTATCGTAGAAAGAGAAGTTGTTGGTTGTTATGATGATGTTTGTCCTTTAGATTTAGTGAGGAAAAATATTATAACGGAGTATCAAAGCGAGTCGAGTTTAAAAGACCATAAAGAGGAAGATTTATCTAACTATATCTCCCAAATCCGCAAGTTTCACTTCCACGATACTGGTCGCCGTTCTCCATTTACGGCTGATAGCCATATTGTGAACGATGCTTATCGTATGTATGAGCATGGTGAAAATCTGGCGGCTATTCTCTATCGTATTCAGCGAGAGAAGCCGATGGCTTATCGTCGCATAGTCCGTGTCATTCAGAGTGTGGCTCCCTATTTCTCGGATTTCTATTTCCAACCAACCGAAGCCGATATGGTGCGCTTGCAATGGCAGGATAAGTATAGCTCTATGATTTACGGACCGACCGACTTGTCGGATGGAACCATTCGCTTTATTGCCTTGACCGTGCTCTTTATGCAGCCATGGTTACCACGAGTTATCATCATAGATGAGCCGGAGCTTGGTTTGCATCCTGTGGCTATCGAAAAGCTTTCGGGCTTGATAAAGATGGCGGCACAAAAGGGTACGCAAGTTATCGTTGCTACTCAGAGTGCTGAACTAATCAGTAACTTTGAGCCAGAGGATGTGTTGACTGTTAATCAGAACGAAGATGGTACAACCATCAATCGGCTGAATAGCGAAGAGTTAGCACATTGGCTTGATGATTATACACTTGGTGATTTATGGAAACAAAATATCATGAAAGGAGGTCAGCCACGATGAAACGACTAATCATAGTGTGTGAGGGTAGCATTCGCATGGTGGCATCGTGCCTTGGGCTACCGTCAAAAAGCAAATTTTGAATCATCTCCAAGAAGGTGATGCTTATGTCAGCATGTTGGTGGATTACTATGGCATCAAAGACCAGTTCGGATTTCCTGTATGGGAAGAATCTAAGGAGATAGTGGATAAGACGGAGCGTATTCATTTCTTGATAGATAGAATGGCGAAGGATATTCCTGAGCAATACCGCTTCCGCTTCATTCCATACATACAACTTCATGAGTTTGAGGGGTTGCTGTTTAGTGATGTGAGTGCATTCTTGAATAGTTTTGAGGAGAGTGAGTTTGATTATGCAGAGTTGCAGGCTACGGCAGAGGCTTTCCAATCACCAGAGCTTATCAACAATAGTCCTGAGACAGCTCCGTCCAAACGATTGATTGCTGCTATTCCTGATTATAATAAGGTAGTTGTTGGCATTTGTGTTGCTATGGACATTGGCTTGGAGAAGATTCGGGAAAAATGCCCTTTGTTCAATGAATGGGTAGAGCGATTGATGAAGTGATCAGAGTTTAACTATTTGATAAATACAGAAGATAGCTCTGACATGTACAATTCTGTAATCAACCATATAACAAGTGATAAGTAATGACCGGAAAGATTGGAAGAAAAAAGGTGTTGAAGTTTCGCGACTTCCCAACACGCCTACATGGCGAGGTATTCTTTGTAGAGAATGGGTATGATGAAAAGTTGAACCTTTCCATCATCAACCATCTCGTGGATATCAACAACTTGTTTTTCAGCAAGTCTATTCATTTTAATTATTTCCCATTTCTGGGTCCTCATATCAGGAAGACAGCTCTCTACAGCTATCCTGCGATGAATAAAGAGGATTTGAACATCTCTGTTCCTTCCGATTTACTGTTATCGCAATTGGCAGATGATAAGAATAAGGATAAATTGCGCCCTAGCATCTTGCATCTAGACCATGAGGAGGATGGCATATATTATGTCAATTCCTATTCTTTGTCTATAGAGGAAGATGAGGATTTTATGCCATTGATGCAGGCTGCGTATGATAAGTTGCCGGATTGCAAAGTGATGTTCAGCTCTGTCGATGATTTCCCATACAGTATATTTGATCCTAAACCGATTCCGGCAGATGAAACATTCAGCTATGATATCAGGCAGAAGATGAAGGAGGTGTACCGACAGGTACAGGACTTACGCCTTGGCGGAGTAAGCGATTGGGTGCTGAAGCAGTATCTCTTTCCACCCAAGAATCTGAGTAGAATGGTCATCACGGAGAATTACGATATCATACTGCCCGACTATCATGATATGACTATTAAGATGGAGCCATTGGTAAAGGCGGTGTATATTCTCTTTTTGCGTCATGAGGAAGGAATCCTTTTCAAATGTCTGTCGGATTATAGGGAAGAGCTATATGATATCTATGTGGATATTCGCAAGAAATCGAACAACAACGGGGCTCATCTTTCAGAAGAGAAGATTCGCCAGAGCATCGAAGCCCTGACGAATCCATTGTCTAATTCTATCAATGAGAAATGTGCCCGTATCCGCCAAGCCTTCACACTCCAGTTTGATGAAAGTCTAGCCGGGAGTTATTTCATTGATGGCAATCGTGGCGAACCCAAGAAGATACCATTGGATAGAAAGCTTGTGGAGTGGAAGTGAATTTTCTTAGGTATTCTTCCTGTATAACAAATAAACTCCTATGGCAACCCAAACGCTCGGTCCGAGGTTTGGGTTGCCACGCATAATGATAATGATAAAGCCAATTACTCCAATCAGAATACATGCCCATCCCCAAATCTTCAACTTAGTTCTTCTTTTCAAGCTCATTTGGCGTTTTCTTCTTAGAGCACAATACGACAATGAGACCAATCACTACATTGATAAGTGAGATAGCAAAAGCCCATCCAAAACCAATCTTTCTGTTTCTTCCCAGGCAACCAACGCCGAATGCTAACGCAACGGCAATCACGAAAAAAAAGAGTCTTTCCATATTCCTATTATTTTTATTGTTATTTTGGCTGCAAAAATAATAAATGGTGGTAGATGCTGCAAATGTTTAGGCTCCACAAGGCTTGTGGAGGTAAGTTTTTCCCGAGTTTGTACATCTGTTTACAAAAAAAGAACTAACTTTGCCACCTCATAAAGTATTAATTTAAAAAGATTATAATTATGATGTTACCAATTATTTCAGTATTGATTGGCATAAGTTTGATGTATTACATCCGCCAGAAAAGAGCAGAAAAAGAGATGGATGAAATCGTTAGTTCTATCTCGCCATCTAATGATAGCAATGAGAGTATTGGTACTAGAGACTTGTGCCTTGAGTTGCTTCGCCAGCTTAATTGTGAAGTTCGTATAGAGCACGATGACATTTATTTCACGTATCAAAATGAGAAGTTTATGATAGAGGCTTCAAACGACTCTGCCTTTATTACAATTTGGGACCTTCATTGGGATATGGTGGATTCGGAGAAACTCCAAGATGTAGAGAATATGAAAAAGGCTGTTAATCGTACTAATCATTTAGTGCATAATACTGTCTTGTATATTCTGTATAAGGAAGAAAAGTCTTATTATGTTCTGTCTAAGTTACAATGTTTGCTAATGCGCAACATTCCAAACACAAAAGCCTATCTTGCTGCGATTCTTAATGACTTTTTCAGAACCAAGCAATGTTACTCTCAGGTTCTTGATGAAATGGATAAAGAAGTACTGGATGGTACAAAATAGCACTCTATATTAAATAAGGTGAAAAAATAGCTAATGGTTTGGTAGTATCGTAAGTCTTTTGTACCTTTGAGGGCAAAACAATTAACAGAGAAAGTCAATGCAATATTCTTTGATATCAGAATATGTTAGAGCCATACAAGATGCAAATAGTAATCTTGATAAGTTGGCTCATTTGGAACCAGTGCTAGATGCTCATGGTGAACCATATCGTAGTAGTGGTGCCTTTGCTGTCGTGTTCAAAATGAAAGATGAACAGACAGGGAAATGCTATGCCTTAAAGTGCTTTACTGAAGAGCAAGAAGGTAGAGCTGAGGCTTATCGTAATATAGCCGATGCGAAGCATAGTTTGGGGTTACTTTTTTATTAATTCAGTGAAATGTACAATTATGAAGACTTATATAATAAATGAGTTTAGACGTTTAAAGTCTATAGCCAATAAAAAGGATTTTGTTTCTTTGGTGCAAAATTCTGAATGGATGGTTTTTAATGAAGACAAGGATGAAATAGAAAAATTTATCTTTGTTGATAAAGACAATGTATTGATATCCTTTAACGGGAAGTCGCAATATGCAAAGTGGCAATTTTTTCCTGTTAATTTTTCTCTTATATTGGATACTAAAAGAGAAAAAATCTTGTTTAATATTCTTTTTTTCAATACAGATATAATTGTGTTAAATATAGATAGCACAAATTGTTTTTGTTTTTTGATTAATACGAAATCTAATGGTTTACAAGATGTTTCGTATGAAAAGATACAATGGTATCTTGTAAAAAAATGCAATATAGATATATTGTCAGAATTACAACGTGAGAAATATAATCTGGAGATAAAAATTAGAAAAGAAAGACAAATAAAACGTGATAAGCTCATACAAAAGCGTAATGATAAGTATTTGTTTATAGGTTTTATTGCTTTTGTCGCAATCCTATTTTTGCTTTTTATTGGAAATGTAATATACAATTATATAGAATATTGGAAAAAGCATCCAAGATTATATACAACAGAAATCAAAAATCGAAAAGCGGTTGATTTAGGGTTAAGTGTGCAATGGGCTTCTTGTAATGTTGGTGCAAACAATCCAGAAGAATCAGGTAATTATTATGGGTGGGGAGAACCTACTGGACAAGACGTTTTTGATGGGAAAGAACTTGTAGGAGATTTAAATAGTCGATTTCCATCACGTGATGCGGAAACATGTCCACCACTTTATATCACAAATACAAAGTACGATATAGCAAAAGTTAATTGGGGCGGAAAATGGCGTATGCCTACAAAAAAAGAATGTAGAGAACTTATTACAAAATGTAAGATTTATCTCACAGAATTAAATGGTAAAAAGGTGGCGAAAATAATTGGACCAAATAATAATTATATAATTCTTCCATCAGCAGGGTTTGTTGATGGAACTTCAGGAAATTGGATTTTGAAAGATAATGAATATTCAATATATTTATATACAGGTCAATTGTATTTTAATAACTGTTATCAATTTAATGACGATAATCCTGCTGCATATTTATTTATTGGTGAAACATACAATGACAATATGGATTTTGTTAGAAAAAGTAAAATAGATTGTATTGAAAGATATAGAATGCTTCAAGTTAGAGCTGTATGCGATAAATAATGAAATTCTATGAATCTTTAATTTCTAGTAAATATACTTGCCTAATATATTAAGCAAGAGTATCATTTTAGTAAATGGTTATGAAGACATATTTGTTTGAGACATTAAATCGCTATAAAAGGTTCTCGGAGAGCCTTGATGCGAAAGCTGTGCTTTCCAACAAAGCATGGATAGTTTTTAATGATGAAGGCGAAAAGCAAGTGTATATCTTTCAAGAGGATGGAACTGTATTGATAACAACGAACGGAATTGGTTCTGTAAAGACTTGGAAATATATACCTGCAAACAAATCAATTCTTATCAATGGTGAAGATAATAGCTTTGTGATGCTTCGTACGGCATTTGTTGACGAAAACATCCTAGCCTTCCAGTTGGATGGTACGGATAGATACGCTTTTATGATAGATGAAAACAACAAAGCGTTGTTTGCTCCCAAAACATTGGAAGAATTAAATACGTATTTAGTGGATAAACTAGATACAGAAAAGCAGAAGCAGATTGAACAACAGAATAAAGACAATGAACTTGCAGAAAAAGCTAAACAAGAAGCAAATCGCGAAAGGGCAGAGAAAATAAAAGCCGAGATACAAATAAAATACCAAGATTCCAAAAAGACAAAGGCTATAATCTTTGGTGTTTTAGGCTTTCTTCTTTATGTTCTAGCAGCAGATGCTTGTTTGGGATTAAGAGATTGGCTTGGAAGCGTACTCTCTTTAATATTTGCTATTACATCTACTTGTTTTTGCATGTATTATTATAAACAAGGTGAACATGCTTTTAAACAAAAGATAAAGGAATATAAGGATAACAATCCTAATGATCCTTGTGTTGCATATTTATAATAGGGTATGAACTTGAGGCACTAAAGATGCTGCAGCACTAGAGTTCGGATAAATTCTCGGAAGAGGTGGCAGGTCTGTAATGGATACGTTAAAATTGATAAATGATGAAAAAATATATAATAAAAACAAGAATTAGGAATATCCGTTATGAAATGATAGATTACGAATATTCGTATAGTGTAGGTGAATTAGAACCCTTTTACCAGGGACTTGCTATCTTTAGAGGTCGTAATCTGTTTGAAAAGAATTATGACTACTATATAGTTAATGAAAATTTTGAAGATCATTTTTATAAGGTTTTTGTTGCAGAAAAAGATACAAATATATTTGTTCAAAGAGATAAGAATATGTATTTCATTGTTTCTGCAATGGAAAAATGCAATTATAGAACATTTCCTGGTAAAGACAGAGAGACAGAATGGGATTTACGTCCAATAATTCTTGCTGTTTTAGATCCAGGTGGAAATCTCCTGTCAAAAGATGATATGCAAGTCTATATAAAGTCGAATGTAATTGTTCCTTATTCTTCTAATAAATAGAATTAAGGTTCATGGACTAACTGAAGTTGCAGATGGGAAAGATGCGAGTGCTGTAAAAGGTGTAAAGGCTAAGTGGTCTTACTCTGCATACAAATAATCTTAAAAAACTAGTTGCGCTAATTATGTTAGCTGAGGTTTATGTAACTTTGCAGTTGGATGAACCAAACTGTTTTTGGAGTCCGTTTAATTAAAAAAAAGTTATGGAAAGGAATGATGATTATTATTTGCGTGGTCCTTATATACGGAAGAATTTTTCTTTTAACTCTAATGATGTTTCTCGAAAAAAGAAATTCATTGCAGATAAGGTGAGTATAGAGAAACAAAAAGGAGAAAGAATGCTCTTTTCATGGGATGAGATGACTCAGTTAGGATGAGTTTTCAAGTATCTTTGGAGATATTTATAATATTTTTAACACTATAAAATTGTTACAATGAAAACTACAAGTATAAAATGGATATGTAGTGTAGGGGTAATTTGCATATTTCTCCCTATTCCATTCTGTATAACTTCTGTTATGTCAATTTTCAAATTTGCAAATTGGACTATGTGGGGCAGTTGGACTAGCGGTGTTGCAAGTTGTATGGCTGCAATATTAATGTGGATAATCTTTAAAATGCAAGATGATAAAATATCAAGGAACCAGTTTGATGCTATCTTTTTTGATATGCTAAGAACGTTTCGTGAAATCCGTACAGAAACAATCGAAAAAGAGATTGAGCAATTCGTTGATGAGTATAAAGCTCATTTTGTCTTGAATGTTCAGATTGAAAAACTCGATATTCTAAAAATAAAGGCTATAATGATGCTGTTTGTGGATATTCATGAAAAGGGAAAATCTTTCCTTTCATATTTTCGGTATATTGAACGAATCGCTACTTATATTGATTCGGACGAACAATTTAATGAAGATAGTAGGGAAAGGTACGCTAAGCATTTTATAGCATTGCTTTCGTCAAATGAAGTTTTCTTGATTAAGCTAAGAATGCTTGTTGGAAAATATGGAAAATTTAAGAATACAACGTTAGGTAAATTGTTGTTGAAGGATACTATTATAAGTGAAAAATGTTGTTTGAATACAATAATAGAGGTGCTTTCTGAAAAATTAGATTTGATTCCGTTTGATTTAAGCGAGAAGCATAATGAAATTAACTATGGAGATACATATATTTCAGAAATGAGTTTTCTTGATACTTATAAGCATTACTTTGAACAATAAAATATGCAGTATCCTTTAATATCAGAATATGTTAGAGCCATACAAGATGCAAGTAGTAATCTTGATAAATTGGCTCATTTGGTACCAGTGTTAGATGATCACGGAGAGCCATATCGCAGTAGTGGTGCTTTTGCCGTGGTGTTTAAGATGCAGGACAAGAGTAGCGGGAAATATTATGCCCTGAAGTGTTTTACGGAAGAACAGGAGGGGCGAGCTGATGCCTATCGTCAGATTGCAGACGAACTGGATTTGTTAGATTCTCCATACATTACATCAGTAAAGTATATGGAGAAGGAACTCTTCGTTGACAGTCAATGCGAGGAGGATGAATTTCCTGTATTGTTGATGGATTGGGTAGAAGGGGAGACGATGGAAACTTACATCTCATCAAACTATTGTAACCAATATGCCATGTCAATGCTTTGTTATCGCTTTGGCAAAATGGCTGCTTGGCTCCGTACTCAATCTTTTGCTCATGGTGACATTAAGCCGGACAATATCATAGTCCGTCCCGATGGTTCTCTTACATTGGTGGATTATGACGGGATGTATGTGCCATCTATGAAGGGCAGCCAATCTCCGACTATCGGTACCAGGGATTTCAGTCATCCTTTGCGTACTGTGGATGATTTCGATGAAACAATAGATGATTTTTCTTTGGCAAGCATCGCCTTGTCATTAAAGGCTATCTCGATGAAATCTACTCTGTTAGATATCTATGGTGCCTCAGACAGACTTCTCTACTCAGAGAATGATTATCGCAATCCTTCAAATAGTAAGGTAATATCTGCCCTGCAGGAATTGATGTGTGATAAGGATTTCTGTACCCTTTACTCTCTTTTCATGCTTGCATTGGCGAGAAAGGAGCTTTCTACATGTTCTTTCAGGTTGTTTATTGGCGAAAAGCCTAACTTGCTTCAAACAATTGAAGACTTACCAACCAAAGCTACCGATGAAGAGTTGAAGGAGGCTTTTGTTGATGAATGGGGCGTGAAATATAGCAAAGATGGAAGAAAGTTATTGAAAGCTCCTTACGAACTTAATGGTACTTATTCTATAAGAAAAGGAACAAAGATAATTTGTGATTGGGCATTTGGTTGGAGTAAATTTATTGGTTGCCGTTCCTTGACAAGCCTGGTTATACCTGATAGCGTTACGAACATTGGGGATTATGCATTTTGGAATTGCCGTTCTTTGACAAACATAGTTATTCCTAATAGTGTTACTAGTATTGGGGATAATGCATTTGAATATTGCTTTTCTTTGTCTAATCTAATTATTCCTGATGGTGTTACTAGTATTGGGGATGGGGCATTTGTAGGTTGCACTTCTTTGAGTAGCGTTGTTATTCCTGATAGTGTTTCCTGCATTGGGAATAATGCATTTTGGGGTTGCGAATCTTTGACAGACATAGTTATCCCTAATAGTGTAACTAGCATTGGGGAAAGTGCATTTTATGGGTGCAGTTCTTTGACAGAAGTTGTTATTCCTGATAGTGTTACCAGTATAGGGGATAAGGCATTTCATACATGTAGTTCTCTGACCAACATAGACATCCCTGATAGTGTGACTAGCATTGGGGATGGTGCCTTTGATGATTACAATTTTCCAAACGATATTAAACAAGAATTAATCTCCCGTTTCGGAGAAAAAATATTTTGAGTAACTTTTTAGATTATTCCTTGATTATTACGACGAAAAAGAGATACCGGTAAATCGATACCATCATAAATAGAAATGCCCTTCCATCCCCCTTCAGGACATCCTTCTTTGCCTTCTCCTTTTTCAATATATAAAATAAGAGGTGGAGAGTGTTCTCCACCTCTACCCTCTTGTTTGGCGATTTACAGATGTACACGACATAGAATAAGTTCTGTGAACGCCTGCGTTTACTTGTCTGCAAAGATATTTCTTTTCTTTGAAGCAAGCAAACATTCATCATATTTTTTAGCGCCTCAGTCATACGCTGTTCCAGGTCACGCAAGACATGAGCCAAAACCATAACAAACAAAACTACATGTGGCTCAACGTGTGCGACCTGCCCGAAAAAATAATCCTAGCTAAAAAAACTTCAAAAAAAGTGGATTTCTAAGAATTTATTTATACCTTTGCAAGCACAAATAAGCCCTCGACAGCACGGTTAAGTCAAAAACAAATGAGAACATTCAATTTTATTGGTGACACCACCTATACAACAAGAGAAGGAATATCATACAGGATAGACAACAAGGAACATAATATTCAGCGAGTCGGCAAATCCTGGGTAGTGGATGGAAAGGCGAGTTCTCTTGAAGAAATGGTGAAGATGGGCATAGCTAAAAAAATATAGCACGAGTTTACAACAATACCGCTATTGATAAAGTTGCGAGGGAGGTGGTCAAATATTTCGACTACCTCTCGATTTTATTAATACATTGGATATCACAAACTGTGATTTCCAATGTTTAAGGTCGCAAATTGCGACCTTAAACATTTAATATTTTAGGAGTATGAAAAAGCCATATTTAACATACGCACTTAGTGCTGAAGGGAAATTGGTACATATCGATAGTGTGGCGAATGGAAAAGAGTGTAGATGCTTTTGCACCTATTGTGGCGAACCTCTTCAGGCGAAACAAGGTGCAAAGCGCAAGCACCATTTTTCTCATTTGTCAGGAACAGAATGTGAAGCTGCTTATGAGTCAATGCTTCACCTGTTGGCTAAAGAGAAAATACAGGAAGCATTCTATAATAGAACATCATTATATATAGAGTTTGAATATACTTCGTTTTGCAACCAAGAGAAATGCATTTTCATGTCCCATTCAAGAAGATGTTCCAATAAGGAGAGGAAAAGGTTTGACCTTAAGACATTGTATGACTCTTGTGAGCAGGAAATTTCGTATGACAATATTAGAAGGCGTAGCGACCTGAAATTTTTCTCTAAGGAATTTCCGAAACGTAAACCTATCTATATAGAGTTTTGTGTAACCCATGCAAGCGATGAAGCCAAGTTGCATAGCGGAAACAAAATAATAGAAATCCTTATAGAAGATGAGAACAGTATTTCTTCCTTGGTAGAATCTGGACTTGTCGAGAAGTCTAAAACCGTTGGCGAAGAGTGGGAAGGTAGGAAAATAGAAATAGTTGCATTCTATGGTTTCAAAAACAAAGATTATAACAACTCCAACATAAATGAAAGCGTATGGCTCACTCGCTGTGCATTTATGCCATCCGGGAAAATATATCTTTCTAATGAACATTGCAACTGCAAACAAATAAAGAGAAAAGACCATCGAGCATTATGTGAAGTTGTATTCTCTGCACATAACAGATATGAAGCATATAATTATGCCTATACCATTTGTTCTCAGAAATACCATATCTCTAATTGTAACTCATGTAGGAATTTCGTAACAGTTTCTTCGTGGTTTGATGCACCTTATAAAATGTGTAAGATGTATAAAAGTCTCCAGCTACATCTCGAAGACTTTAGAACCACAGGATCTTTTGATACTTCCAGGGCAAAAAAATGCAGGTTTTACTCCCAAGTAAATGTTATATTGGATGATACTGTAGAATATTTTATCATATAATATAGGTTTATAGCATTTGTAAAATGAAAACAGAAAACATGATAGCGATGTTAATAGATGCGGACAACGTATCTTACAGAAATATCAAGGATATGACCGATGAGTTGGCGAGATTTGGTAATCTCACCATCAAACGTATATATGGCGATTTCACGAAGTCTTCCATGAATGGATGGAAAGATGTACTCTTGGAAAATGCCATTAGCCCGATTCAGCAGTATAATTAAACAACCGGGAAAAACGCCACCGATTCTTCTATGATAATCGATGCTATGGATATTCTCTATTTCAATCAAGTGGATATCTTCTGTCTGGTATCTAGCGATAGCGACTTTACACGTCTTGCTATGCGTCTGAGAGAGGCAGGAAAGGAAGTAATAGGTATGGGGATGAAGAAAACACCTCAGCCATTTATTGCTGCATGCAACAAGTTTGTCTATATAGAGGTTATTTCGCATTCTCTTGAATCTGGACAGGTAAAAGAAGTCTCTCCAGAATCTGCTTCTATTGTGGAGAAAGAGTCTGTTTCACCGTTAAAAGAAGGGATACAAATACTTCAAGCATCAGATAATCAATTAACTTTTGAGGAATATCTCAAAGGATTATATCACCATGGAGTGATTGATATGGATGATTTTTCGATTTGTTGGTTGTATGAATAGAAAAAATATGGAAAATGAAATTATAAAAGAAAGATTCCTCGGTACCATCTTCGGACAAGCTGTAGGAGATGCTTTGGGACTGAGCACGGAGTTTATGTCCAAGCAAGAGGTGGATCGTTTTTATCCTAATGGGATAGAGGACTATTCACAAATCGTGCAGGATGATCATCGTCGTTGTTGGCAAAGAGGCGACTGGACAGATGATACTGATATGATGCTATGCATCTTAGATTCCTTTGTGGCTTGTCAAAAGGTAGATATTCTTGATATTGCCAGAAGGTTTAAGGAATGGATGATGAACGGAGGCATGGGAATTGGCCGGCATACCTATAATGTAATGGCTCTTGGTGATTATACTTCGAATCCACAGAAGGCTGCAGAGATTATCTGGAAGATGGGAAAGAAAAAAGCTGCAGCTAATGGGGCTGTTATCCATTTTAAATTCGTGCTAAACGTTTGTCTATATCATTTTTTGAAACTAAACGTTTGAAAAACAAATAGACAGAACCTCTATTAACCATGTTTTTGAGAGAGAATGCTGGAGTTAGTTTTTTGCCAATACGAACCTCGACAAGTGCATCTAACTCTTCCGCACTCATCTGCAATATCTCATCGTACGTTTTTCCTAACTTCCGACTTAATGTTTCTCGTGTCTGTTCATTCAGTATATGCATAAAACTCATTCTTACATTAATTAATACAAAGGTAATCATTTTTCAGTTATCTTCCAAGTATTTTTTACGAATTTAACACAAAAATTTATCAATGCGTAATAATAACGCAGAATCCTGCTGGTATTACAGCCAGCAGGATTCTGCGCTTTTCTTATATGTCGATAGCAAAATGAACTCAATTGAACTTAATAGAACTTTCTTGTGAATTCTTATTCAGCATTTGCCTGCTGCTCTGTCTCTGTAGTCTCCTGCTGCAGAGTTGTCTCCTCCTGAGTATTCTCTTGTGGAGTCTCCTGAACAGTAGCTGGTTGCTCTGCCTGGGTGTTCTCTTCTGTTGCTACAGGAGTATCTGTAGTAGTTTCGGCTGGTGTCTCCTGCTGAGTAGAATCCTCAGTGGTAGCCTGTGGCTGGATAGGAGTGCCAACTTCTGTTGTATCTGAAGGAGCATCTGGAGCTACGGTATCAACTGGTGCTACCTCTGCGTTACCTACCATTCTGCTTGATGCAAAAACGTTGCTTACTGAAACCATTACCATAGCTGCGATAGCTGCAAACATAAACTTCTTCATAATCGTATATTTTTAAAATTGTTACTATTTAATGTTACTTACTTACTTTCTTTCTTTGTGAATTCATTTTCGAACCCGCTATTCATAGTCACAATCTGTGTGCCAAAAAAAAGCGAGAAAATAATATGCGTTGATTATCAGACGTTTATGTTTTTTGTGTCAAAAGTAGATAGTGTGGAACATGAGGAAAGTATGTGGAAACATTCCACAAAAAGTTGGGGAATGTAAGGTACCCAACCATGTAATAATAGGTAAGCTATGATTTTCAAAAGAAAGAGTCCACTCATGACGAATGGATTCTTTCTCCGATTTCTATAATTGTTCCATCAAATCTGGCTTTAGCAAGAAATCCATTAACCCGACAATATAAAAGCCATTGTTGTCATGATATGGTTTTATGTCATCGCGCATTATGATTATCTTCTTAAAGGAATCGTCGATTCTTTTTAATGAAGCGCATTCTTGCTCTCTTTTTGCATCATCAGGCATTGCAAATGCTGATTGGATATAATATCTACGGTCTGCCATATTTGCAACGAAATCCACTTCCAGTTGTTTGCGTTCTTTTGCAGTCCTTGCCTCTACCATACCCACATCAACGCAAAAGCCTCGTAAACGAAGCTCATTGTATATGACGTTTTCCATGATATGATTCTCTTCCACTTGTCTAAAATTCAGTAAGGCATTGCGTAATCCGATGTCTTGAAAATAGTATTTCGAAAGTGTACCTATATATTTTCTGCCCTTTATGTCATATCGCATTGACTTCTCTATAAGAAAAGCATCTTCCATGTAGGAAAGATATTTGGATATGGTTTTTCTGTCAAGGGTTTCATTCTTTATACTTTTGAATGTATTTTCCAACTTACTAGGATTGCACGGAGAACCTATACATGAAGCCATCACACGCATCAACTCCATGAATTCTTCGCTGTTCTTCAAGTTGTTCCTCTCTATTATATCTTTGAGATACACTGTTTCGTGTAAAGATCGGAGGTATGCATCTTTCTTCTTATCACTATCTAATTCCAGTTACAATCTTTATGAGATTGTTAGACTTGCTCGATATGAGTTGCTGTAAATAATAATCTCTTTTTATAATCATAGTCGTTCCCGAAAAGTGTCATTAATGACAAAAATCGGGAATAAATCGGCTCCTTTGTGGACTTTTGCATTCAAAATCTTGTAACGTAAGCCCCAGAAAGTAAGATGTCAATGGCTTTTCGTGTGTTCATTCCCGAAAAATGACACAAATGTCAAAAACTGGGAATGTTTAATAAAATTACCTTTAAAAACTAAATCCTATTAATATGAATAACGCTGCAAAATGAACTTCTTCATAATCTTATCTTTTTAAAATTGTTACTATATTAATGTTACTTACTTTCTTTGTGGATTCATTGTTGATGAATTGACAAAATAGGTGCAACTCAGAGATTCCGGAGTTCTTACAGAATATGAATTCCAAGCTCAGAAAGCAAAAATATTGCAATCACTGCTGTCCCGTTTAGAAATCGTCGGGGCTGAAAAGGCTAGGATATAGCCAATCTTCCGTCTCTTCTGTTGGAACAACTTTGTTAAACAAATCATTTAAAGGAGTCTTGTCCGTAAGGAATAGACCCACGTTCTTTGAAATAGTGTGTAGCGATTGATCTATGTGCATCACTTTCTTTGCATATTCCATGTTGTTTGTGAGAAACCTATACACCTTATTACTAAGAATTGGTCTTTACAAGAGAAGTTTCTTGCTCTGTAGTTTCCCTTATAACGGTCTACACAAGTTTTGAAATCACGTTCTGGTATAAGTGACATAATCTGAGAGAATATAGTTTTGCCTTTGTTCATCGCACACGTATTTTAAATATGCGTGCAAAGATACAAAATCAAATCGAATACACTGTAAAAAGTCCGTAAACTTTTGAGTATTAATAACTTATTTGCTAATTGTCGGTCTCGTTTTAACGGGACACTAGTGTTATTATTTATTAAAATCGTAATTTTTCACTGCTAATTGTTCTGTTTCTTCAGGATTTGAAGTAACTTTGCATCGTTCAAATATATCAAGTAACAATGAAGAAGTTTTTCGTAGCATCGCTGGCCTTGGTACTTTGTGTATGTGCCCAGGCAGCGAAGAAGCCTACACCAAAGTTGGTGTTTGATGCTTCGAAAGGCGTGGCGGGGTCTGTTACCCTTCCTAATGGGAAGAAGGTCAACTATACTGCTTACACAAATTTGTATTATGTTACTCATGTAGAGGATTCTACGTATCAGTACATGAATGTGTTTGTTCCTGAGGGTGCAACGCAATCCACTCCTATCTTTATGCCCAATTATGTGGGTGGCTATATGGCAGCTGCTCCAAGGATGATAGATGAGGGTGATGCATCAGGTAGAGCTTTGGCAGAAGGCTATGTTGTAGCTATACCTGGTGCAAGAGGTAGAAACTCTATGATTGTACAGAAGGGAAAGACAGTTTATACGGGTCGTGCTCCTAAGGGACTGCTTGATTTGAAAGCGGCAGTTCGCTATCTGCGTTTCTTTGACAGGGATATGCTGGGTGATGCCGAGCATATTATTACCGATGGAACAAGTGCAGGTGGAGCTATGTCGTCTTTATTGGGTTCCACCGGCAATAATCCTTCTTATGAGCCTATGCTCAAAGCCATGGGAGCAGCTGATACAAGAGACGATGTTTTTGCGGCAGTTTGTTTTTGCCCTATCATCGATCTTGACCATGCGGATATGGCGTATGAGTGGTTGTATGGAGGTGTGGATGAAAAGATTCGACCTGTAACGAGCGAGCAAGTTGCTGTTTCTAAGGAGTTGGCTGCACAATTTCCTGCTTACATCAATAGTTTGGGACTAAAGAAAAAGGATGGAAGTGATTTGAACGCAGACAACTATCGTGATTATATCAAGCAGCTTTTGATGACAAGTGCTCAGGATGCAAAGGATTATGGTGCTGATATACCAGATAGTATTGGATTTTCATTCTCTTCAGGCATGAAGTTCATTGCTCCTATGAATGGTGGCAAGAAGCAGGGAGAAATGAAGTTTCCAATGGATGTGCCAAAAGATGGTCCTAAGATGATGCCAATGAGAAATAAGTCAAAGGGAGAATACATCACTGGTCTTGACTTGGATAAGTATCTTTTTTATGTGGCAAGTAAGACAGCCCTAAAAGGTGTGCCGGCTTTCGATAGTAAAGGAGTAGCAGGAAGTAAGGCCAGTGGAGAAAATGAGGAGTTTGGCAATAGCAAGGGTAGTTCTGTTAACTTTACCACCTATTCGTTGGTAAAAGCCATAGGAAATTCCAAAGCTGTTCTTGGCAAGGAAATAGAAGAGAATGTAAGGTTGCTCAATCCGATGTGCATGATGGATGAAGAAGGTTCTTGCATTGCACCTCATTGGTACATCCGTCATGGAGCCATAGACAGAGACACGGCGTTCCCTATTCCTATCAACTTGGCTACCAAGCTTGAAAACAAGGGTAAGGATGTTAACTTCAAGCTGCCTTGGAATCGTCCTCACTCAGGTGATTACGCCTTGAACGAACTTTTTGGATGGATTCGATCGATTTGCGGTAAATAGAGAAATATTTGGGATGAAACTCTTTCTCCTCTCTTGTGTCTTTGCAAGAGAGGAGATTTTGTTTTATTCTGATTTTACTGCTCTTTGAAGGCGTTTGGTGGTAGGACTTCTGAAGAAAAATGTGACTAGTAATGCTGAGAATATCTGTAAGCTAACTCATTTTGATCCACGCTGTGTGGGCTCTTGCGTTATCGTTTCTTCTATCATACATGCTCTTGTCTTTGAAAACAGGATATTGGATTATGAAGATGTGATTGGCATAGCCAAACAATATGATGAACGAATCGTTCCATTTGTTGACTTGGCATATCATGAAGGTCTGGATTCTTTGTGTCTGGATGATGAAAAGAGTATGGGATATACGCTCAGAACTTTAGGGGCTGCCCTATGGGCTTATTGGCATGCAACCTCGTATAAAAAGGGTATCTTGAAGATTGTTTTATCAGGAGGAGATGCGGATACAAATGCTGCAGTAGCAGGAGCTATCCTGGGTGCTAAATTTGGAATATGCCATATTCCTGAAGAATGGAGAAATGGTCTTCTCTATGCTTCTATGCTTCATGACAAGGTGCAGAATTTCTACGCAATGTATCGCTAAAAGAAAGGATTCGATAATGAATGTGATGCAATTGAATACTGATATTTATAATAGCTTGGGCGTACTTTCTAATGACGAGAGCTATTTGGAAGAAGCCCCTGCTAGTATCAATCAGGCCTTTACGGAATTGAAGCTTCATCGCGAAGGAAAAATGGATTTTATTCCTGCGGAGGATTTGCTTAATGAGTTATAGGATAGAGGTTGCACCTGAGTTTGCCCGTAGATTGAAGAATTTAAGTAAGCGCAGTCTGCATTAGAGCATAATAACGCAGAATCCTGCCGGCAGTGATGCCAGCAGGATTCACTTTCAAAAACCGAACCTAAAATTCTACCTTGTAATTTCTATCTATGCAATATCTATTGTAACCTGAATAAGTCTAACAACTAAGAACTATGGCAGTAGAACAAATGGAAAAATAAAAAAATATTGAATTATAGTTAATTTGAGTTTGAAATCATTGTAGTTTAAAGTAAAACTATTATATTTGTGGCTGATAGATTTCGAATCTGTATCATAGATATTGGTTCTAGAGATTATGGTATAAATATAGTAATTTTAAATGATAACATTATGAAAATGAAACGAACATTTATTACTGCATTCTTTGCGATGTTACTTGTAGTTTTTTCAGTTTCATGCAGCAGTGAAGAGAAAGAGTTTGATTATGCAGCATTGCCGATGTCGGCACAGCTGTTTGTAAAGCAATATTTTGCTGGTGCATCATACAGCCGTGTGGAAAAGGAGAAAGATAATGGCTTTTGGGAATATGAAGTATTGCTCAGTGATGGCTCTAAAGTGGAGTTTAATGAGAAGGGAGAGTGGACGAGTGTTGAGTGCAAATACTCTGAGATCCCTGTAGGCATTATTCCTACTGTCATAGCTGAGGATATTGCAAAGAAATATCCTGATTTGAAGCCTTACAAAATTGAAAAAGAGGTTGGCGGATATGAAATTGATATTCCTGGCTACGATCTCTATTACAGCTATGCTGGTATGTTCATACGTGATGAAATTGACAAATAACAGAAGAGGGTGTGTCATGGATTTATGACACACCCTCATGCATTTTCTGGTACTTACTATAACAGCTCTCTTGCTATCCAGGCACAGGCTTCGGCATCTATTCCGGTTCGGGCTTGATGAGGCTGTAGTAGCTGTCTGCAATCTCGCCATCCCTCACTATCACAATGCCCACCGAGTAGACACTTGTACGCTGCTGGTTGGCCGTTTCGAAATCTATCGCTGCAAAATCTTTCATAGAATTATCATTTTTGTGCCTTATATATTATGGTGTTACTCTGAGGAAATATAGGCTATCCTATTTCTCCCATCAGCCATCTTAGGGCATTGATTCTCTTGATACCGTTGTAATCGGCAGTAGGGTCTTCATCAAGTGTAAGGATATACTTAGGATATTGGTCATTGATCTGCTGCAGAGATGCCAATTCACGTTTTAAGGTAGTCTCATCTCTAACGGTAGCAGCTACCTGATAATACGTGATATTGTTTTCATCAATCGCTACAAAATCTACTTCCAGATTATCCATCTTTCCTATATATACTTTCTGCTGGCGATGGAGTAGTTCCAGATAAACGATGTTCTCCAGGATGCGGCCGGCATCGAATGAGCGGGAACCTAGGAGCATTCTTCTCAAACCGATATCTACTAGATAATATTTACCCAATGTCTTGAGCAGCTGCTTACCCTTGATGTTGTATCTTTTGGTTTCATATACGAAGAAGGTTTCGCAGAGTGCGGTCAGATATCGTTCTACGGTTTTCTGGTCTATTTTCCTTCCATCGGCAGTCATGATGTCGGCTATGCGCTTGGTGGATAGGATGTTGCCGATATTGTCGGCTGTGAAACGGATAACGCTTTCCAGCATCATGACATCGGGTAACTTCTTCCTGCTCATGATATCCTTTACTACAATGGTGTTATATACGCCATTCAGGTAGTCGCTGATTTCTGCGGGAGTATCCAGTTCAAGGGTATATGGAAAACTGCTCCTTGTGATGTAGTCTGTATAGGCTTTGGGAAGATTGTCGGTTCCTCCGATACCTTCAACATACTCTCTGAATGAAAGGGGAAGCATTGCGATTTCCACATATCTTCCGGATAGTAACGTGGCGATTTCGCTTGACAGCATATAGGCATTCGACCCCGTAATATAGAGATCTACTGTTGGCTTCAGGTTGAGGCTGTTGATGATGTCTGGGAAATCTTCCACATGTTGTATCTCATCAAAGAAGATATAAGTCATCTTGTCTTGATGAATTAATGGCTTGATATAAGCGTATAAGTTATGTGGATTACGAAGCTCATAGAAGTCGTAATCCTCGAAATTGAGATAGATGATTTGGTCGGCACTGACACCTTGCCTCTTAAGCCAGTCACGATAAATCTCCATAATGGTGGATTTACCGCAACGGCGAATGCCGGTTATCACTTTGATAAGAGACTTGTCTTTGAAAGCGATCAGTTTATTGAGATATTCCGTTCTTTCTATTCGTTTCATATCATTTCATTGCTCTTTGATTATATATTTGCTGCGAAGATACTGTTTTTTTAGGATAAATCATCCTAAAAGTAGAATATTTAAGAAAGTTTTAGGATGAATCGTCCTAAAACTTTTGAAATTAGAGAAGTTTTAGGATGAATCGTCCTAAAACTTTTTATCTATCCCCATATTTAGGTATTTCTGCGAAACCATCATTTTTAGGTATTGCAGATGATGGAAAAAGGATGTATCTTTGCACCCGAAAATAAATGTAACTAAAAGTAAGATAGACAAATGAAAACAACAATCGTAATTTATGGCTCTTCTACTGGCTCATGCCAGTCGATTGCCGAAGCCATCGCCTCTAAGTTGGGCGTGGAAGCTGTAGATGTAGCTAACATCGATGACGC
>ERZ1504738.51-NODE-51-length-24327-cov-6.150008_pt1 | contig 24327 bp, 20 predicted proteins | sample MGYA00575735_ERZ1504738 | MGnify/ENA primary metagenome ERZ1504738 (study PRJEB39906, sample SAMEA3182082) | gut metagenome | biome: human; feature: gut; material: Stool; isolation source: human stools | place: Canada | collected 2012-12-04 ...
GAGATCTAGTACGGTCTCGTGGGCTCGGAGATGTGTATAAGAGACAGGTTTTATATATGCAGAAAAGAAGATGCTTGAAAACGGATCGTGCAGGGTCTCGTTCTATTCATACGACTGCGAGACAAGCATATCAACGCCGATAACAAGGGGCGAATATGTCTCCTGCAAATTCGGTCAGAACGGTTCGCGCATAGCGGACGAGCTCGGTCAGAAGGGCGAATTTATCTTCGCTCAGCCGACAAGGTTCTTCAACAACTGCACTGTCACTCTCGACAGAGCCGGGACATTCTCGCTCTTCACGCCCGAGGGTTCATGCGTGAGGCGATATGAATTTACATATCAGGGCGCGCCGGCGTGCAACCCCGTTGCATATGAAAAATCGCTCTGGTGCGTTGTGCCGGAGCGCGACGCGATAATAAACTATTCGATAGACGAAGCCCGCGTTCTGCTCAGGATCGGCGGCGGAGCGCAGAGCGCGTTTTCGTATCCGACGAGCATAACTCTTATTCGCGGGAACATCTATGTCTGCAACCGCGACTCGCACAAGATACGCACGGTGCAAATCGGCAACAACACCTATGCCATCGACGACTACCGCACATTCAACGAGCCTGTATACAAATATTTCAGAGTCGGGAGCAGAGAATACGCTCTGCTCGACTCGGGAGTATACGAAATATAAAAAAGCCCCCTTGAGGCAATACAGGAGGTAAATATGGCAAACGTATTCAGAACGGTTATCAGGATAATCACCTGCATCGCACTGTTTATATGCCCGATGCCCGCAGAGAAGAAATGCGAAGCCGAGTTCAACGGCACATTTATCCAGTCCTGGATGAGTTCATACTGGGACGATGAGCGCTGGCAGGATGAGATAGGCGCGATGAAGGAGGCCGGAATAAAGTACCTCATCATTCAGGATGTGGCTAACAAAGCTTCCGACGGCACATGGACTGTCTACTACAACTCGAATCTCGACACATTCTCCGGTGCGACTTTCGGCGCTGCGGATGTTGTTGAAGCCGCGCTGAGAAACTGCGAGGGTTCGGGCATCAAGGTCATGGTCGGACTCGGGCTCTATGACGAGTGGTGGACTAAATCCGGCTTCGGCAAGGACTACAGCGAGCTGTGCAATGTCTCCGCCGACATGATTGAAGAGATATATAACAAATATGTTTCAAAATACCCCGACGCTTTCTACGGCTGGTACTTCACGCCTGAGATGAGCAACGGTCCGCTCGTCAAGCTGTCGTCGCCGTTTATTGCAAAGGGCGTCAATGTGATAATCGATGCTATCGAGCGCACGGACGCGGACGCTCCCCTGCTTTTAAGCCCGTTCTTCTCTCAGTACGGCGCGAACCCCGGCATCGAGAGTGCGAAGCTCTTCTGGGCTTCGTTTATAAAATCAGTGAACTTCCGCGAGCACGATATCTTCTGTCCGCAGGACGCAGTCGGTGCAGGCTGGACGATTGAAGAGAATCTCGTCAATGTCTGGAGAATGTACTCAGACGCGGTGAAGCTCAGCGGAAAGAGCATACGCCTTTGGGCGAATGTCGAGAACTTCACAAGCGCTGTTGCAAAGAGCAATACTACCGGCATAACTACTCCGCTCGTGACAGAGAACACGCAGGATGTGACTGCGACGCTCGACAGGCTCGTCAAGCAGATGGACATAGCCTCGCGCTATGCTGAAAATATCATAACGTTCTCGTACAACCACTATTACAGCCCCGTGTATGTCGACCCAATGTTCCACAACACCTATGTTGACTACTTAAAGCACGGTCATGTGCTCGAGAGTGAGGCGCCGACTGCGCCGACTGATCTCGGCTTCTCGGTTGACGGAGACGGAAACACCGTGCTCAGTTGGCAGGCATCGACCGACAACTTCGGTGTGGCATATTACAGAATATGCGCCGACGGCAAGTTCCTCGTAAGATGCGAATACAACGAGGACACTGCGGCAGTTATCGAAAATGCGCAGAGCGGCACGGTATACAGCATCACCGCATATGACGCCGCAGGCAACGCCTCGCAGGCGGCGGAGATAGTGTATCAGTAAACGCCAATCTACGAAAAATCCGCCGGACATTACAAAAACAGATAAATACACCTTTAATGTTGACGAAAGCTGAATGAAAAAAATGCCGTTGACCGGGTTCGGTTGACGGCATTTTTATATTCCGAATCGTGCAAGAACACAAGAAGAAAAGCTATTCAGTTGTCACGACGGGCGCGTATTCGGAAGCACATTTTTAATAGTCAAACGGAGTTCGCTATATGGTCGGCATAATAAGCTTTTAAGAAGATTTAGTGCCGCTTGCGCGGCATCGGTGCATCGAGTCACCACACCCTACAAGTTGCTCGCCAATTAAATCGTGCAAACTTCGCGGGTTGATGATATCCCCATATCGCGGACTTATTCACTATTCACTTTGCGGGCGGATGATATCCGCCCTGCTTACTTTGAGCGAAGCGAAACCACCACCTCAGTCTCGGCTTACGCCGAGCCGACTCCCCTACAGGGGCGCCTGAATGGATTATGCGGCAAATTCAAATTTATCAGGCAATTACAAATTGCGTTATATAAAAGCAGCAGGAACTGCAAAAAAGTTCCTGCCGTTTTTGTTTATACATATTCTGCTGTCATCTGAACTGTTCCGGTGAAGCGGTCGAAATCTATCATGATGTAGTTACCGCCGTTTTGGAAATTGAACTCGCGTTCGAATCTGCCGTCGGTGTCGGGCGTATATTCGAGCACTTTTCCGTTCATTCTCAGGCGTATTACTGCGCTGCCGGACTCGGTTTCGATATAAGCTTTCACTTTTATCAGCTTGTCGCGCGCCGACGCGCCGCCGAACACGGTATCGCGCCCGGTCTCGGTCTCGCACTGCGCGGTGTAGCTGCCGGTGAACCAATCCTTGCCGTTGTTCTCGCGCTTGCCGATAAGCCTGGCGCTGTTCGTGACATCGGACATTTTGAACGCGCCGCGCAGATCGTCAAAGTATCTGTCCGCGCGTTTGAGCTGCATACTGCCGCGGCTCATGCACGCCGTGAGCGAGAGCATTAGAGCAAGAGTCAGCAGAACAGCCGCTGCTCTTTTCATTATTCTCTCTCCTTTGCGCCGCTGACTATCTTATAATAGGCGTTGGAGGTGACGCGGTAAATAAGAGTATAGAACAGCGCGAACACGACGAAGCACACAAGAGTTGTCACGGCGAAGAGGACGGGGTTGTTGAAATTAAAGGCGAGCAATATTCTGCGTATTATTATAGACGCGAATATCATATGCAGACCCGCTCCCGCAAGAGGCAGGAAGAATACCGTGAGCAGCTGGGAATTGATGCTCTTTCTTATCTCTTTCTTTGTCATGCCGACCTTCTGCATTATCTCAAAGCGCGACTGATCTTCGTAGCCCTCAGAGACCTGCTTATAGTAGATTATCAGCACAGCCGCGAAGATGAACACGACCGAGAGCATGACGCCGAGATAGAACAGCGAGCCGAAGGCAGAATAATAATCATCCCTGCCGGCATTGCGGCTGTCTATCGAGAATGTCATCATATTGCCGTAAGACGACATTACCGGTTTTGTCGCGTCGATATAGTCATTGCACAGCGCTCTCTCGCCGGCGGTGTCGAGTTCGGTATCGAAAAATCTGAAATACTTATAGTTGACGGTGCGCACCCCGTTGTGGTTTTCGGGCTTTGCAAAATCCGTGACTGCACTTTTGAAGTCGGGCACGAAAATATATATCGAGGACGCAATATTTACGGCGGAGTCGCCGTCAATGAGGAAGCTGTCGACTGTCTTTTTGACTTTGTAGGTCTTGCCGTCGCCGAGAGTCACGGTGTCATATTTATACTTCATTCTGTAGCCATAGACTATGACCTCATCAGGCGCGAGGGTTTCGTTCGTGCCCATGACGGCGTTGTAGTCCTCTATCGGCACGACATCGAAGCAGGTATACGCATTCGAGTTTGAACCGATTGCTACGCCCGTGCCGCCTGCGATCAGCTTGCCGCCGTCGGAAATCGTGCCGACAGTCACAACGGATCTGTAGGACGCAAAATTTGAGGCGTTCGCCTTGTGCGAAGCGGCAAGGGAATCGACGCCTGCGGCGACTTTTTCGATGTTGCTGTCATCGAGTCCGTCGATAGTATCAAAGCCTGTCGAGAGCACGATATCGCGCGGATAGCGGGTGTTGATGCTGTCCTCAGTGCCGAAGAGCAGGCAGGTGGTCGAGGATATCATGACGAGCACCATTGTTGCGAGCACGCAGACGGACGCGAGTCCCGCGCCGTTTCTCTTCATTCTGTAGGTCATTGAAGAGACGGAGATGAAATGATTCGGCTTATAATAATAGGTCTTGCGCTTTTGCAGGAAGCGGCAGAGAAGCACCGAGCCGAATATCATCAGAAGATAAGTGCCGATGATGACCATTATGACCGCGATGAAAAACACAAGTATCGCGCTCAGGGGCTCTGTTATCACAACGGCGGTAATATATGCGCCGATGAGCAAAACTGCGCCGATGATGCCGAGAAGCGGGTTAGCTTTCGGCGGCTTCTCGCCGAGGTTTTCACTCCTTATCAAAGTCACCGCGCTCGCGCCCATTATCTGGCGCACGGAGTTGATGAAGAGGAGCAGGAAGATAACGGCGAAAACGCCGACGGTCAGCAATATTGCAGTCGGAGAGACATGGAAAACATAGCTGATATCAGTGCCGCCTATCGCCTTGACGAGTCCGAGTTCGGCAAGCTTCGAGAGCGCGACGCCGAGCACAAGGCCGCAGAAGAGCGATATGGCAGAAGTTATCAGGCTCTCCCAAAAGAGCAGGATGCTGATATTCTTTTTGTCCATGCCGAGGATGTTATAGAGTCCGAACTCTTTCTTCCTGCGGCGGATAAGAAACGAATTTGTATAGAAAAGAAAGATGCAGGCGAATATGGCGATGACCCAGCCGCCGAGCATGAGCACGATGCTGACCGTACCCTCGCCGAACGTGCCCTTGAGCGACTCGCCGTAGCGCAGGAAGATGACGATATAATACATCATTATCATGCCTATCTGCGTTAAAATATACGGCAGATAGAGACGCTTGTTCTTTCTTATCCCATCAAACGCGAGGCGCGGATAGAAAAACTTTTTCATTTGCGCTCACCGCCTGTCGCAAGCAGAGTCAGGGTCTCGGATATCTTCTGATAGAGCTGGCTGTCGGTATCGGCGCCGCGATAGATCTGATGGAACACCTCGCCGTCCTTTATGAAGAGCACGCGCTTTGCGGAGGAAGCCGCCTTGACGGAGTGCGTGACCATAAGAATAGTCTGACCGAGGGCGTTTACCTCGGTGAACAGGCGCAGCAGTTCATCGGTGGACTTTGAATCGAGCGCGCCGGTCGGCTCATCGGCGAGAATTATGCGCGGCTCGGTTATCAGCGCGCGGGCGACAGCCGCCCTCTGCTTCTGGCCGCCGGATATCTCATAGGGATATTTCTTGAGCAGTTCCGTTATGCCCAGGCGCTTTGCTATCGGCTCGAGGCGGGAATGCATCTCATCGTAGCTCTTGCCCGCGAGGACGAGCGGAAGATAGATATTATCTTCGACCGTGAAAGTATCGAGAAGATTGAAATCCTGGAACACGAAGCCGAGGTTGTCTCTGCGGAAAGCGCAGACAGCGGAGTCCTTTATCTTTGAAAGATCCCTGCCGTCAATCATAACGCTGCCGGAAGTTGGTCTATCAAGAGCCGCAAGAATATTGAGCAGAGTGGTCTTGCCGGAGCCGGATTCGCCCATTATAGCGACATACTCGCCCTCTGACACGCTGAAGTTAACATTTTTAAGAGCCTCGACCTTATTGCCGCCGAGACGGGTTGAATAGACTTTTTTGAGTCCGTTGACTTCCAAAATACTCACTGTAGTTGACCTCCTGTCATTTTGTGGCTCTATTATAGCCGAAAAGGGAAATGCGCCTCCATAGAAAAGGCTTACATTTCCCCTTTCAAATCTTACGGTTTTGTAAGAAGTTATTCTTTTCCCAGTTTATACTGCCCGAGATCGAGGCGAACCGTTGTCCCCTCGCCTATCGTCGAAGAAATCGAGATATCAATACCGAGGTTTTGACATATACGGCGGCAGAGATAAAGCCCGAGCCCGCTCGCACGGCGGTCGGTTCTGCCGTTGCATCCGGTATAGCCTTTATCAAACACGCGTGGCAGATCCTCCGGCGCGATGCCTATTCCGGTGTCTTTGATACAAAGGACTTTTCCCTCAGAATAAATCTTTATGCTCCCCTCGCGGGTATATTTGAGCGCGTTTGAGAGCAGCTGCTCGATGACAAACGCGAACCATTTTTCGTCCGTAACGGCTCGAATATCGACGCTGTCATATTCGAGGCGTATCCTGCGGTCAATGAACTCGGGGGCGAACTTCTTCACCGAGCTTTTGATTATTTCATCTATATCCTGCCGAGCAAAAACATAGTCGCTGTAATCCGAGCCGAGACGCACAAAGACGAGCACCATTTCGACATACTGCTCTATCCGCGACAGTTCGGATGCGAGTCTGCGCGCTTCGGGCACATCCTCTTTCTGAAGAGTCAGTCGCATCGCCGCTATCGGCGTTTTTATCTGGTGCGCCCAGACGGTGTAGTAATCGACGGTGTCGCGTATGCGGCTGTCCGTCTGCGCCGTTATCTCCGCTATTTTTTCTTTGAGCACGGATATCAGTTGCTGATAGTCGGAATCAACTATCCCCTCCGGCTCGGGCAAAGCAGATATTAATTCGGTATTCCTGCGGTGAAGCTCTTCGAAAAACTTGTGGCGGCGATACGCTTTTGTAATATCATAGGCGGCGAACACTGCACCGAAAAGCAGGCACAGGGCGCACGGATATATGACCGCGCGCACGGGCAGACGGTAGACCCAAAAAGAAAACGCGAATATGCAGGCGAAAAGCAGAAGCATCAAAAGCCGCTTCCACCGCTCCTTGAGATAACCCTTAAAAAAGCTCATAACCCCTCCGAAATCAAGCTATTATATACCCTACGCCGAACTTTGTGGCGATAAAATCCTTGAGTCCCGCCGCGTCAAGCTTCTTTCTAAGACGGTTGACATTGACCGTAAGCGTGTTTTCATCGACAAACGAGTCCGTCTCCCAAAGGCGCTCCATCAGCTTTTCGCGGCTGACCACCTTGCCTTTATTTTCCATCAGGCAGAGCAGAATGCGATATTCATTTTTGGTCAGCGTTATCTTTTCATCACCGAAAACGAGAGAATTTTCGCCCGTATCGAGCAGTGCGCCGCGATGCTCGAGCACCGGGACATTGGCGCCGAAATCGTAAGTACGGCGCAGAAGAGCCTGAATTTTCGCCATGAGGACGCTGCCGTCAAACGGCTTCGAGATAAAATCATCCGCTCCGAGGTTCATCGCCATGACGATATTCATATTATCCGACGCAGAGGAGACGAAGATTATCGGCACCTTTGAGACGCGTCGAATTTCACTGCACCAGTGATAGCCGTCAAAGAACGGCAGCATGATATCGAGCAGGACTATATGCGGCGAAAACTCGGCGAACTCGTGCATGACATTGCTGAAATCCTGCACGATATGCGTCTGAAGATTCCACGCCTGTGCCTGCGCCGCGACGGCGTTCGCTATCCCCGGATCGTCCTCAACGATAAAGAGCCTGTACATACCGCACCTCCGAAAACTGTTTCATAAAAATCAACGGACGAAGCCGCCCGAAAACTTCGGCTGTATATAAAATAATTATACGGCATCCGCCGCCGCGTTTCAAGAAAAACAGTATCACAAATGAACTTCGGCGCATAGAATATACAGAAAAAACTTTGGAGGTGCCAAATGAACAACAATCAAAACCGCTGCGGCTGCGGCGGACAGCCGACAGTCATGGACATTGACCGCGAGACGAAAGAGAACACAAATTTCCGAAAAGAGGCATGGACGGGCGAGCATCTGCAGATAACGCTGATGTGCATACCCACAAACTGCGACATCGGCGCGGAGATCCACGAGGACACAGATCAGCTCGTCTGCATCGTGCAGGGCTGCGCGACAATAAGCTTCGGCGCGACGAAATGTTCCATGTGCGACGGTCAGAGGGCAAACGGCGGCGACGCCTGCCTCATCCCCGCCGGAACCTGGCACAATATAACAAACAGCGGAAGCATCCCGCTCAAGGTATATTCCGTATACGCTCCGCCGCACCACGCGGCAGGAACAGTCCAGCGCACCAAGACCTGCGACTGCTGAAAATAAAATAGACACAGGCGCCGTGACTCTGGTGGATCACGGCGCCCGTATCGTTGAGGAAGTGGAGATAAAAAAGATAATATGGAAATTCCAAAACGCAGGTTGGGGGTTCTGCGTTTTGCGTGGATGGTGAAATCAGCTAAGCATTACTTTCTGCTTATTCTCGCCCGGCAGTCTAAATCATCCGACCTCGACTGCCGAAAAGTCATAGTACAGATCCATCGGGCGATTATCGTCGAGCAGGAGAATGCTGTTATCCTCGAGCAGGAGGTTATCTCCCGCATACTTCATGATGAAGTCTATACCGTAGTTGACAGCCTGTTCTTCATTCTCGGCATAAATAAATCCGCTGACGGGGTTGACGGTGTCATCGCATGCGCCTATCTCGCTGCCGTCCTCTCCGATTTTCTTGCATCGGCATTCGAGCACATAGCGCGAGCCGACATCCGGAAGTCCGTCGTATTCTTTTAGCATTACTATCCGTCCCTTGAATTTATCTGCAGGTGCGTTTTGCCGCCGCCTGCCGTATGCCTCCGCGCTTCCGGCGGTCAGGCAGCAGACGGAAAAACCCGCCCGCTTCCCGCCGTATAGGAGTATAGGAGGTAGTTGACTTCATTTATGTACTTCGCTTGAGTACGCCATAATTTTAACGCATTGCAAGCAAAAAGTGTTGATTTTTCAAAAAGTGATGTAAAAATGGGCAAAAACGATATATTTTGAGCAGTTATTTTTCTATGTAGCGAATATACGACATATTTTGACAAATTGTCGCGTGCCATTTTAGGCACATGAACGACATTTTGTTTGTACAGTGTAATAAGATAGTTTACAAAAAGTGTAAGAACATACTTTACAATAAATATAAGTCCGCCGCGGTGTGAGGTTATATGAAAATATCCGCGCGGTCTGTTGAAATATTTTTTATGCTCAGACACTGTCATTATAAATAAAGAAAGCAGGCAAGGTGTGTACCCTGCCCGCTTTCTTTTATATAGGAGTTATGTAGGAGATAGATTTCAAATTCATGCTCTTTTCAGAGGTCAACACTATTTTAGCGCATTTGTCGCCGGAAGTGTGAATTTTTGCAAAAGTGATGCGATTTTGGGCGAAAACGATGTTTTTCGTGAGTTTAATTTGCCGAGGTCGCAAAACTCAATTCAAGCGGTGACCGGCAAACAGTAAAAAATAATCGTTGATGACATTTTTTATTTTTCTGTTTGCTTTTTCGACAAAATGTGGTATAATATTTGCGGGAGCGTGATTCTTTTGATAGATATACTTGTCTGCGATGACAGCGCGGAAATAGTTGAACAGGTTAAAAAACTGCTGTGCGCATGGGAAAAAGTGAACACTGTCAGCTTCAATATAGACTGCCGTCAGTCGGGAAAATTCATTCTCGAAAACAAGCACAAATATGACATCGCTTTTATTGATATCGAGATGCCGGAAATGAGCGGACTCGAGCTCGCCGTTGAGCTCAAGAAGCAGAATCCAGATGTGCTGATTATCGTTCTGACCTCGTTTCAGCGATATCTCGACGACGCGATGCGCATCCATGTTTTCAGATATCTCTCGAAGCCTGTTGATGTCAATCGCTTCAACAAGAATCTCTTTGACGCTGTTCAGGAATACCGCACGCTGAGCAAGACGATAATTCTCGAAACACACGACATTGTCAAGAAGATAAAGACAAAAGACATTCTCTATATCGAAAACAGGCGCTACGGCGCACTGCTCGTGACGAAAGATGCCGAATATGCGACGGGAGTCAGGCTAAAGGACTGGATAGCAAAGACCGGTCAGCCGGACTGCTTTGTCTATTCCCACGCGAGCTACATAGTCAATCTACAAAACGTCATCGACTTTTCAAAAGACAGCGTCACGCTCAGAAAAGGCGACGGCGAAACGGTAAGCGTATATATGTCCCAGCGCAAATACCCCGCCTTCAGAAAGGCATTTTTTAACTTCGCGGGAGGCATATGATGGACACTGTGTGTAAATTGATTGCCTGCGCTTTCGGACAATTTGCCGCGTACTGCTATTTTTCAAGGCGGTTTGAAACAAAATGTCCGATTGCCGCAGTCTGTGGATTCTTTGCGGCGGCTGCTGCCGTCCAATTCGCCGTAAGCTTCGCGGGGCTTGCCGCGCTCAATATAGCCTTGCTTTTTATAAACAATCTCTGCGCTGCGTTCATAATATACCGAGCGGGCATAAAGCAGTCGCTGATCCATTGCTTACTGCTCGAAGTGCTCGCCGCGATGTCAGCGTTTATAATAATGTTCGGTCTGCCGAAAATCATCGGCCACGAGCCGCCCGGAAACGGAATGATATTGCTCGGAATTTCTTCGAGTGCACTGTATTTTACATTTTCATATGCAGTGTCAAGGCACAAAGACGACATGATCGTCTATTCGGTGCTGGTGTCCATGCTCTCTTTGGTCTGCGCCGCGATGATCGCGGGCTTTGCATTTTTCCCGGGGAGCAACCTGGTTTTAACGCTGATATCGGTCATTCTTCCGCTGGCGATATCCGCAGTTTGTATGGCGCACAGAAAAGTGGTCTGCAAAATCTCGAACTCCACCGAAACGCTTCTCGAAGAACAGCGGCAGAAGCTGAACGCGGAATACTATGCGGAGCTTGAGCATCAATACGACCTGCGCGACATTATTATCCACGACATAAAGGGGCATCTCCGCACGATAAAGCAGCTCTCGCAAAACGGAGAAAACGACCGCATAAACAGCTACATCGACTCGATATACAACAGCGGCGCGATGGGCGCGGTGAAGCAGTTCAGCAGCAACAAGCTCGCGAATGTTATAATCAGCAGATACGCGCATCTGTGCGCAAATTCGGAGATAAAATTCAACTGCGATGTGCGCAGCATTGATTTTTCTTTTCTTTCGGACAGCGACCTCACAATATTACTCGACAACATCCTCAACGGGGCATACAAATCCGCCGAAAAATCAGAAGAGCGCTTTATCGACATGAGCATCGGCAGCTTCAACGAGGCATATGTCGTGCTCAACGTCCGCCACAGCGTGGACGGCTCGCCGGACATAAAGAACAGCGAGAGGGCGGCGCGCATAAGCAAGATAATTCAAAAATACGGCGGACAGGCATCGTTCGACTGCTCGGACGAGAGAATATTCGAGGCGAAGATAATGTTCAAGTCGTCGGTTGTAAAAAATAAGGCTGCTCGCATTCAACACTCGCATAAGTACCTATAAAAAAAGAACCCCGGTCAGTGCAGAATCAAATGCACTGACCGGGGTTTATTATAATTTTTATACTTTTTCAAGCTTGGCGTAGTTCGCCATTATCTTCTTTGTGCCGACTTTTTCAAAGGCTATCTCGAGCATGGTATCGTTCGCCATTTTCTGCATACTGAGTATCACGCCCGTGCCATATGCCTTATGCTTGACTGTCTCGCCGACGGAATAGCTCTGCGCCGCGGCGGCGGGTTTCTTCGCGCCCGCGCCGGAGAAGCCGGACGAAGCGGAGAAGCTGTAAGCGGGCTTCGACGGGATTGAATTCGACGCTCTTGCGGGTGACTGAGATGAAATCTTTGAAAATCCTCTCGACGCGCTTCCCTGCCCTGCGGAACGCTGCTGCGGGATGCCGTGAGTCTGATAAGACATCGGTCTTGCGCCCTTCTTGTCGAGCAGCTCCTCGGGTATCTCTTCAACGAATCTCGACGGGCGGTTGCGGTTCGTCATGCCGTAGAGCATTCGCGTTGATGCGCTTGAAATATAGAGCTTCTTCTTCGCGCGCGTTATCGCGACATAGGCGAGTCTGCGCTCCTCCTCGATATTCTCCGGCTCATAGAGTATCGTCTGCATTCCGGGGAATATTCCCTCCTCCATGCCGACGATAAACACATTCGGGAATTCGAGTCCCTTGGCGGAGTGTATCGTCATCATGACGACCGCCTGGGTCTGGGCGTTGTAGTTATCTATATCTGTGAGCAGCGCGGTCTCCTGCAGGAAGCCATTGAGGTCGCCCTCGGTGTTTTCCTCGCAGTAGCGGCGTATGTTGTTTCCGAGCTCCGCCAGGTTCGCCACGCGCTCCTGATATTTTTCGGGCTCGTTGGCGAGCGAGAGCGTATAGCCCGTCTCGTCAAGTATAACGCCGAGCAGATCGGCGAGGGGCATAATCTCCATCTTCTCGCGAAACGAGTCGATGAGCTTGCCGAACGCCATGAGCTTTGAAGCAGCACGCGAAAGCTTCGCATACTGATCCGCCGAGCGTATGACCTCAAACGGCTCAACGCCGAGTCCGTTCGCTATCTCAAAAACAGCATTGAGCGAAGTCTCGCCTATTCCGCGCTTTGGCTCGTTGATTATTCTTCTGAGCCTTATCTCGTCCGCCGTGTTGTTGACGACATAGAGATACGCCATGGCGTCCTTTATCTCTTTGCGGTCATAGAATCTGTGGCCGCCTATCATTCTGTACGGTATGCCGCTTCTGATGAATGACTGCTCGATAAGGTTCGACTGCGCGTTCATTCTGTAGAGCACCGCGTGGTCGTTCCACTCCTCGCCGTCGGCGACATTGGAGACAATCGTATCGGCAACATGGCGGCTCTCCGCCATCTCGTCCTCGGCGACATAGAACTCGATTTTTGCGCCCTGTCCGTTATCTGTCCAAAGATTTTTGCCCTTTCGCTGTTCGTTGTTAGCGATAACGGCGTTGGCGGCGTCAAGTATCGTCTGAGTCGAACGGTAGTTCTGCTCGAGGCGGATGACCTTCGCGTTCTTATACTGCTTTTCAAAGCTAAGGATGTTTTCGATAGTTGCGCCACGGAAGCGGTAGATACTCTGATCGTCATCGCCGACGACGCAGATATTCTCGTGCCCCGCCGCGAGAAGTGCGGTGAGCACATACTGCGCGTGGTTCGTATCCTGATACTCATCGACCATTATGTATTTGAAGCGGTTCTGATAGTATTCGCGGGTCTCCTTGTTCGTCTTGAGGAGCTTCACCATGTTGACTATCAGATCGTCAAAATCCATGGCGTCCGCCGCCTTGAGGAACTTCTGATATTCCTCATAGACCTCGCCTATCTTCTTCAGGCGTATATCCGCCTGGTTCGTCGAAATGAACTCGGCGGGGGTAATCAGCTCGTCCTTGGCGCGGCTTATCTCGGCAAGTACGGACTTGACGGGAATCATCTTCTCGTCATATCCGAGGCGCTTTATGCACTCCTTGGCGGCGCGCTTCGAATCGTCCGAGTCATAGATAGTGAAATTGTGCGTATAGCCTATCTCGTCGGCGTGGCGGCGCAGAATCTTGGCGCAGGTCGAGTGGAATGTGCTCGCCCAGACATCGTTGCCGTCTTCGCCGAGAGCCTTGCAGATACGCTCCTTGAGCTCGCCTGCGGCTTTATTTGTGAAGGTTATCGCGAGAATCTGCCACGGCTTCGCGGGACGGACGCTCAAAAGATCCTCCGCCTCGAAAAGGCTTGTGTCGCCTGCGAGATAATTTTCAAGCAGCGCCTCGTCGCCCTCGCGTATCGGGCGGGAAAAGTCAGAGGAATAATAAGCCTCGCCGTATTTGACGAGGTTTACGATACGGTTGACGAGCACGGTGGTTTTTCCGCTGCCCGCTCCCGCAAGTACCAAAAGCGGTCCTTTGGTAGTAAGGACCGCTTCAAGCTGCATATCATTCATCCGACTGAAGTCTTTTTTGATTATCTGCTGTCTTAAAGAAATCAGTTTTTCTATGCTCATATTACACCTTTATATGGAGATTTCGTGCGCAAGCTCATAGTCTTTCATATCTATGGTCTTGGTCATTTTGAGAGCCTCGAAGATATCGAAATCGACTATCTTGTTGTCTCTTATGCCGACAACTCGGTTGCCTATGCCCTGAGTGAGCAGGTCAACGGCGCGCGAGCCCATCTGGCTTGCCATTATCCTGTCTCTCGCAGTCGGCGATCCGCCGCGCTGGACATGGCCGAGAATGGTTGCTCTCGACTCGACGCCGGTCTCAGCTTCGATTTTCTTTGCTATCTCAGCGGTTCCGCCGACGCCCTCGGCAACGATAACTATAAAGTGCTTCTTGCCGGTCTTCTGGAACTCGCGGATACGCGCGATAACATCGCGCTCGATATCGTACTCGACCTCGGGCACGATTATCGACGTTGCGCCGACAGCGATGCCCGCTTCAAGTGCGAGATAACCTGCGCCGCGTCCCATGACCTCGACGACCGTGCAGCGGTCGTGAGACTCGGAAGTGTCGCGGATGCGGTCGACCATCTGAACGATGGTGTTAAGGCAGGTGTCATAACCTATTGTATAATCGGTGCAGGAGATATCGTTGTCGATAGTTCCGGGCAGTCCGATGCACGGAATGCCGCGCAGAGAAAGATCCCTTGCGCCTCTGAACGAGCCGTCGCCGCCGATGATGACCATGCCGTCGATGCCGAACTTTTTGCAGGTTGCAACGGCTTTCTGAAGTCCCTCTTCGGTCTTGAACTCGGGGCATCTTGCGGAATAGAGAATCGTGCCGCCTCTCGTGATTATATCGGACACGGAGCGGAGGGTCATCTCATGTATATCGCCGTTTATAAGTCCGGTGTATCCTCTGTCAACACCGTAAACTTTGATACCTCTCTGACAGGCTGTACGCACGACTGCGCGTACAGCGGGATTCATACCCGGCGCGTCTCCGCCGCTTGTAAGCACTGCTATGCTCTTCATCATCATTCCTCCGTCGTTGTTTATGATCTTATTCCTGTTAATTAGTAAACACTGTTTTTATATAATACACTTTTATCGAATCAAAGTCAAATAAAAATACACTTTTTCTGCAAAATTAAGCTTTTTCTTTGCATTTTACCGCATTTTTTCGTTTTATGAGGTCGCAAATTGCAATATATGCAAAAGCGATCGCCGTTGTTATCAGGGCAACTATTAAAAATGCCCGTTTTCCGCTGTGCAGTCCGAATCGCAGCACGAGAATCATATAGACATAAAGATGCATGAAATATATTATCATGCTCGCGCGTCTGAGTATTTTTCTGTCCGAAACATACGGCACTTTCACGGATATTATTATTCCGAAAAGTCCGACGGCGCAGAGAATAACAAAAAATCCGGTATATTTGTTGAACGCCACGCACCCGGCGAAGCCGCAGAGAGTGATCAAAACATCCGCCCACACGGGTATTTTTATCTTCGTGAGCAGCATGCCGAACGAAATATAGAACAGACCGCGGAACACCTTTCCGTTGCCGGTAGTCGCCCACATGAGCTTTCTGATAAAGTTTATCGCGGGCGAGATATCGTTCGTCGTGCCGGAGAGCATATCGAGAGCCGCTCCGCAGAGAATGAACACAAGTCCGAGCGCGGTTATTGCCCAGGGGTTGACTTTTATTTTCAAGAGAAGATAAATAATCCCGAGCGCATATATTGCCGAGATCATATACCAGAGCATCCACGAACCGTAATGTTCGCCGCTGAAAACGAGTCCTTTTATATATCTTATCGCCGCTTCGCGAACGCCGAAACCCGAGCGCCTGTAATCGAATATCGCAAGGGGCAGATAAGCGAGCGACCAAAGCAGATAGAGCTTGAGCATTTTGAAAAACGCATGGGCAACCTTCGGAAGATTATCCTTTGCCGTAAGCGGCCATTCCATACGCCCGGCGAGCAGATAGCCCGACGCCATGAAGAAACAGGGCACGGCGCAGTAGATAAAATTCAGATACACCGTATTGAACGCTCCGGTGCCAAAAAGATTCCACGGCGTCGTATGTATCGCGACGACCATATACGCCCCGAGGAACTTGCAGATGTCTATTGTCAGGCTGTTGCTTTTCTGCGGGTTTATATTCTTCATTTTCACTGTCCTCCCTGCCTGTCATCGATATAAATAACATTCTCTTCGCCGAGGATCCGCCTGAGCTCCTTGAGCATCGGCGCGTTGACATCCGCGTTGTGAGAATATGGCTGACGGATATATTTTTTCGTGTCGCAATAGTAAAAATACACTGTCTTATTGCCGTCAAAGAAGTCAAGAACTCTCTGAGCCCGCTCGATCTCGGGACAATTTTCACCCGCAAAGCGCAGGAAGAGTCCGGGCGTTTTTGCGGTCTTTTTCTGCGGCTGAGTGACAGCATTTGAAGCCTGTCTCACCTGCTCGGAGACTTTTCTCTTCGCGTCCGCGGGCGGACACGGCTCCGCCGACTCGCAGACGAGCTTTGCTTCCTCGTCCTCGCGCACGCTGAGTCTGCCGTGGATAAGAATTACATTGCCCTCGGTAAAGAGCTGAGTCTGGCGCTCATATATTTTCGGGAACACTATGACTTCTATTGAGCCGAACACATCCTCCGCCGTTATAAAAGCCATTGTGGTGTTATTTTTTGTTATCTTTTTTCTGACATTCGTTATTATGCAGAGAAGATCAACGCGCGACTCATCTTTATATATGCCGCCGACCTCATCGGCGTTACGGAGATCCGCCGTATTGGCGCAGCCGAGGCGCTCGGCGAGCTGTTCGTATTCCGCCATGGGGTGACCCATGAGGTAGAGCCCGGTCATCTCTTTTTCGAGTCTTAGCAATTCGCGCTTGTCCATCTCTTCGAGGGTCGGCATTCTATATTCGCCCTGCGGCGCTTCGCTCGGGGCAGCATCGAAGAAGCCGAGCTGACCGTCGATATTGCGGCGGCGGTCGTTCTCGAGCTGAGCCGATATCTCCGGGAAAGCGTAGAGCATCTGGCGGCGGTTCGCGCCGAGTCCGTCGAGCGCACCGCATTTTATGAGGCTCTCAACCGCGCGTTTGTTGAACTCCTTATCCTGCATACGATTACAGAACGAATAGAAGGATTTGAACTCCCCGCCCGTTTCGCGCTCGCGTTCAATCTCTCTTATAAAGCCCGCGCCGACATTTCTCACGGCGAGCAGGCCGAAATATATCTTTCCGTCCTTTGGAGTGAAACGCTCGGAGCTGACATTGACATGGGGCGGCACGACCTCGATACCGAGGCGCGAGCACTCCGCGATATATTCGGCAACTTTCGGCGTATCATCGAGCACGCTGCTGATGAGAGCCGCCATGAACTCGCAGGGATAATGGCACTTGAGCCACGCCGTTGTATAGGCAACAAAGGCATAGGCGGCAGCGTGGGATTTGTTGAACGCATAGGACGCGAATGAGGACATATCATTAAAGATATCATTCGCGGTCTTTTCGTCAACTCCGCGCTTCACCGCGCCCTCGCACTCGACCGTACCGTCCTCATTGACGAGTCCGTATATGAAATTATGGCGTTCGCGCTCCATGACATCGTGCTTCTTTTTCGACATGGCGCGGCGGACGATATCGGCGCGGCCGTAGGAGTAGCCCGCAAGGGTGCGGAATATCTCCATAACCTGCTCCTGATAAATCATACAGCCGTAAGTGACCTTGAGTATGCCCTCGAGCATCGGGGTCTTATAGCGTATTTTTGAGGGATCGTGGCGGTTCGCGATATATGTCGGGATGGAGTCCATGGGACCCGGTCTATAGAGCGAGATAACAGCTATCAGATCTTCTATGCTCTGCGGCTTGAGACCCATGAGCACGCTTCGCATACCCGCGGATTCAAACTGAAACACGCCCTCCGTCTTGCCGGACGAGAGCATTTTGAACACTTCTTCGTCCTCGTAATCTATCATATCCTCGGAGAAATCCGGGATGCGTTTTTTTATACTGCGCTTTGCGTAGTCTATAACAGTCAAAGTTCGCAGACCGAGGAAATCTATCTTGAGAAGTCCGAGCTCCTCGAGGGTGGTCATGGTAAACTGCGTGACTATCGACTCGTCGTTTCGCGCGAGGGGCACATAGCTCTCGACCGTGTCGCGGGTTATAACTACGCCCGCCGCATGGGTCGAGGCGTGGCGCGGCATACCCTCAACTTTGCGCGAGAGGTCGATAAGTCTGCGTACATTCTCGTCGTTTTCATAGAGGGCGCGGAGATCCGACGATTTGAGCGCCTTGTCTATCGTTATGCCGAGCTCGCGTGGGATGAGCTTCGCGACGGTATCGACATCGTTATAAGGCATACCGAGCACTCTGCCGACATCGCGCACTGCGGCGCGCGCAGCCATGGTGCCGAAGGTCACTATCTGCGCGACATGGTCGGAGCCGTATTTTTCAATAACATAGTCTATAACTTCGCTTCGGCGTTCGTAGCAGAAATCGACATCGAAATCGGGCATACTGACGCGCTCGGGATTGAGAAAGCGCTCGAACAGCAGGCTGTATTTCATCGGGTCGATGCCCGTTATGCCTATGGCATAGGCGGTGATACTGCCCGCTCCCGAGCCTCTGCCGGGACCCACGGGGATATTGCGGCTTCGCGCATGATTTATGAAATCGTGGACTATCAGATAATAGTCGACATAGCCCATTCTGCTGATAACCGAGAGCTCATAGTCGAGGCGCTTCTGATACTCCTCCGGGATATTCTCGCCGTAGCGGCGGCGCATCCCCTCCTGCGCCATATTTTTAAGATATTCAAAATGATCCTGATTGCCCGGCACTTCAAAATGCGGGAGCTTTGTTTTGCCGAACTCGAACTCGACATTGCAGCGTTCTGCTATCTCCGAAGTCCGCTCGACCGCGTCGGGGTACTCCGGGAAGAGCGAGAGCATCTCCTGCTCGCTTTTCAAATAGAACTCCTGAGTCTGAAACTCCATGCCCGTATCCTCGCCGAGGGTATGGTTCGTCTGGATGCAGATGAGCACCTGCTGCATCTCGGCATCCTCTTTGGAGATATAGTGGACATCGTTCGTGGCGACGAGCGGAATTCCCGTCTCCCTCGACAGCTGGGCGAGCATCGGGATTATACGCCTCTGCTCGGGCAGACCGTGATCCTGAATCTCGAGGAAGAAGTTGTTTTCGCCCATCACGGAGCGATACCAGAGGGCTTTTTTCTTCGCGCCCTCGTAGTCGCCGCTGAGCAGGGCGCGCGGGATTTCGCCCGCGAGGCACGCAGAAAGTGCAATAAGACCCTCATGATATTTTTCGAGGAGCTCACGGTCTATTCGCGGTTTTGTATAAAAGCCCGTGACGAATCCCTCCGACACAAGCTTTATCAGATTCTTATATCCTGTTTCATTTTCGCAGAGCAGTATCAGATGATAGCGCTCGGAGTCGAGGGCGTGGACTTTGTCAAAGCGGGTGCGCGCCGCCATATACACCTCGCAGCCGATTATCGGCTTTATCCCGCGCTTTTTCGCCGCGCGGTAAAAGTCAATGACGCCGTACATAACACCGTGGTCGGTCACGGCAACGCTCGTCTGACCGAGGCGCTGCACTTCGTCCATAAGCTGCTCGATGCGGCACGCGCCGTCAAGCAGGCTGTATTCGGTATGAAGATGAAGGTGTGTAAATGACATGGCTCTTCTCCGCGGGGTCAGCCCCCTATGCCGCCGGCGATTTCAACGAGGCGTTTGAGCCTGTGATTGACACCCGAGCGCGTGAGCGGCGGATCAGTCATATCCGCAAGCTCGCTCAGACTCACTTCGGGGTTGTCCCGCCTCAGCTTCGCCATTTCGGCGAGCGGCACGGGCAGGCTCTCGAGTCCGACGGTTCTTTCTATTTTTTCTATCGCTTCAACCTGCACTATCGCGGCATCGACAGTGCGGCTCAAATTGGCATTTTCAAAATTGACGCGCCTGTTGACATGGTTGACCATATCTTTATGCATCTTGATTCCCATAAGCTCGAGCGTCGAGTTCATCGCGCCGACGAGGGTCAAGAACTCCTCTATCTTCTCGCTGACTTTGAAATAGACGATATGGCTCGACTTTCTCCTGACATATTTCGGGGCAAAGCCGACCTCGTCAAGCAGCTGAATCAAATCGTTGCAGAGCTTTTTATACGAGACGGAAAACTCAAGATGATAGTTTTTCTCGGGCGAGCTTATTGTTCCGCAGGCGATGAAAACGCCGCGCAAAAACGCGCCGAAGCAGCAGTCTTCGGGGAGGTTCGCCCTGTTGATGCGCAAAGAAATGTCGCTTTCGCTGTGGCCGAAAAACTCGAGGATTCGTTTTCTGTCCGCTTCGTCGGCAACAGAAACCGTGTATTTCGACACGCCCGACGAGACGGACGGAGTAATATCAAAAAGCTCTTTTATAACATCGCAGTAGAGCTTCGCGATATTCTCGTTCTCGGTGACAAAGGATATCTCGGAGACGGAAAACATTCTGCCGAAGAGCAGCATTCCGTAGGCTCTTGCCTGCGCGCAGCAATCCGAAAGCACAGGCACCTGCGCGAGTTCCTGCTTGACATCCGATGAGAACGACACGGTTTTTCCTCCTATTTTTTCATATCGCGGTGCTGAACGGTCGCGATGCAACCGATTTTTTCAAGATGAGCTTTCAATAATTCCGCAAAGACTACCGAGCGGTGTCTGCCGCCGGTGCAGCCGACGGAAATGACCAACTGGCTCTTGCCCTCTTTGCGATAAAGCGGGATAAGATAATCGAGCAGGTCGCAGAGCTTCGCTTCGAGTCCCCTCGCCTCGTCCCACTTGAGCACATAGTCCCTGACGGGGTCTTCAAGCCCGGTATGCTGCTTGAGCTCGGCAACATAAAAAGGATTCGGCAAACAGCGCACATCGAACATCAGATCGGAATCGTTCGGGATACCGTATTTGAAGCCGAAAGACACGCAGTGAACTTTGAGAGCGTTGCCGGGATTGTCAAGAAACATCTCGCAGATGCGGTTCTTGCAATCTGTCGGGGTCATATGCGAGCTGTCGATAACATAGTCGGCGATGCTCTTCGCAGGTTCGAGAATGCTGCGCTCTGCAGCGAGGGCATCGTTTATTGAGCCGTTATATTTATCGAGCAGAGGGTGCTTGCGCCTTGTCTCTTTATAGCGGCGGATAAGCACATCATCGGAGGCATCGATAAACAGAAGCTTTGTGTCGCACTTGAGCTCCTTGAGCTCGACGATGGCGTTGAACAAATCGCCGAACGACGCGCCGACGCGGATATCGGTAACAATGGCGACCTTTTCTCTTTTTTCGCGGGAATTGAGCAGAAGCTGCGCGAAGGTCGGCATAAGCTTCGGCGGCATATTATCCACGCAGAAATAGCCTATGTCTTCAAGCGCGTCAACAACTCTTGATTTTCCTGCACCGGACAGTCCGGTGACGATGGTAATCTCCATTTTGTTTTCTCCTATAAAATCAGCCGATGAGTCTGATCTCCGTTTCGAGCGTTACGCCGGTCTGAGCCTTGACGCGCGCCTGGACGTGCTTGATAAGGCTGAGAATATCGGACGCGGTAGCGCCGCCGCGGTTGATTATGAATCCCGCGTGCTTCTCGCTGACCTGCGCGCCGCCGACGCTGACACCCTTGAGTCCGCACTGTTCAATGAGTGCGCCCGCAAAATGACCCTCGGGGCGCTTGAATGTGCTGCCCGCGCTGGGATATTCAAGCGGCTGCTTATCCCTGCGGCGGGAAATGATATCGTGCATGGTATTTTTTATCTGCTCCGGGTCGCCGGGAGTCAAGCGAACGGAGGCGGCGGTTATGACAAGGCCGCTGTCCTCATATGCGCTGTGGCGATAAGAGAGCTGCATAGCCTCATTGTCAAGCTCGCCGGAAGTTCCGTCGGGCGAAACATATTCGCTGTTTATGAGCACATCCTTCATCTCGCCGCCGTAAGCTCCTGCGTTCATGAACACCGCACCGCCGACGGTTCCGGGTATGCCATAGGCAAACTCGAGACCCGAGAGCGAATTTTCGAGCGCAAAGGAGCAAAGCTGAGCGAGGCTCGCGCCGCTCTGGGCGCGAACGGTGTTTTCATCGGTCAGGGTTATTCCGCACTGCTTGCCGGTGAATATAACGGCGCCCTTTATGCCCTTGTCGCTGACGAGGACATTGCTGCCCTTACCGAGGACGAACACCGGGATATCCTCTTTTTCGCAGAAACGGACAAGCTTGGCGGTCTGCCCGGCGTCCTCGGGAGAGAGAAACAGCTCGGCAGGGCCGCCGACTTTAAAGCTCGTATAATTTTTCATTGACACTCCGCGCTCGGCACTGCATTCGAGCGAGAGGGCGTATTTTTCCAACGCTTCGATATTATTCATAATATCTCCAATATGTCGGCCGCACGGGCGGCGTTTATTTATCTGTCGAGCAGAGCGGCGCCGATGAGTCCGGCGTCGTTGCCGAGTTCGGCAGAGATTATCTGAGTCTGAACCTTTGCATGGATGCTGTATCTCTCACGCTCGACCATCTTTCTCAGCGGAACGAGCAGGTTCTCTTTTTCATGGCCGATGCCGCCGCCGATGCAGATCATATCGGGCTGAAGGGCATTGACGACATTCGTTATGCCGGTTGCGAGATAGAAAATATACTGATTGACGACTTTTTTAGCAGTCTCGTCGCCTGCACGCATGGCATCAAAAGAAGTTCTGCCGTTGACGCGGCTGATATTGTTACCGACGAGATCCCACATGACGGTATAGGGATCATGGCGCATGGCATCTTTAGTCTGGCGGATAAGCGCGGTGGCGGAAGAATAGCTCTCCCAGCAGCCTCTGCGTCCGCAGGTGCAGGCTTCGCCGTCCGAGACGATGACCATATGACCCATCTCGCCCGCGGCATCGTTGACACCGGTGACGAGCTTGCCGTCTATGACAATACCGCTGCCGACTCCGGTTCCGAGAGTGATGGCGACAAAGCTGTTGACTCCCTTGCCTGCGCCCGCCTTTGCTTCGCCGAGTGCGGCGCAGTTCGCGTCGTTGTCGAGATAGATAGTCTTCTTGAGTCTCGACTCAAGAATATCACGCGCGGGAACATTATCGAAAGCGAGGTTATTCGCATATTCGATAACGCCGTTCTTCTTGTTGACCGAACCGGGGGTTCCGATACCTACGCTGACAACATCGTTCATGGTGATGCCCGCATCTATAACAGCAGCCTCGACAGCCTTGGCAACATCCTCAAGAATAGCTTCCGCCGCGCGGGGGCAATTTGTCTTGAGCTTGCCTCTGCCGATGATTTTCATTTCTTCATTGATGACGCCGGCAACGATATTCGTGCCGCCGAGATCGACTCCTACTCTGTACATTTTTTTACCTCCAGATAGACAGTTTCTCTTTCCCTGTCTTTTTATATCAGAAATCATGCCAGACTTCAAGTTCCTTCTTCTCGGGAACTATATCATCCGTCATGCCGAGCGAATGCAGCAGCTCGCGCGCCGCATTATAGCCCATTTTCTTTTGCCTGTTATTCATCGCCGCCGCTTCGATTATTATCGAAAGATTTCGTCCGGGTTTGACGGGGACGACGGTCAGCGGAATATTTATGCCGAGTATCTCGACATACTCGTTATCGAGGCCGAGGCGGTCATAGACCTTTTCGTTATCCCACGGCTCGAGCTGAACGACCATATCGATTTTCTCGGTCATTTTGACAGCGCCCATACCGAATATCCTGCGGGCGTTTATTATGCCGACGCCGCGCAGTTCGATAAAGTGGCGTATATTATCCGGTGCACTGCCGACGAGCGTTCTCGAAGAAACGCGGCGAATCTCGACCGCGTCATCCGCTATCAGTCGGTGACCGCGCTTTATAAGCTCAAGGGCAGTCTCGCTCTTGCCGACGCCGCTGTCACCGAGGATCAGGACACCCTCGCCGCTGACTTCGACAAGCACGCCGTGGCGCGTGATGCGCTGGGCGAGCTCGACGCCCAGATATGATATAAGAGTTGACATACAGCCGGAAGTGGAATCCGGGCTTGTCAGGATCGGCACAGAATATTTCTGCGCATATTCGCGCAGCTTATCCGGGCACTCGAGCGAACGGGTGATAACGACGGCGACGGGCTCGGTCGCCATCAGCCGCTCCATGCTCGCCGCGGCGGCATCCTCATCGAGGCTCGAAATATAGTTCATCTCGGCGAGGCCGAGGAACTGGATACGCTCGGCATCGAAATACGCGCTGTAGCCTGCGAGCATAAGCCCGGGGCGGTTGACATCCTGCGATGTAACATAGACATCCTCGACGCTGTCTCTTATACACATCTACGAGCCCACGAG
>ERZ1504738.133-NODE-133-length-17245-cov-7.297673_pt1 | contig 17245 bp, 3 predicted proteins | sample MGYA00575735_ERZ1504738 | MGnify/ENA primary metagenome ERZ1504738 (study PRJEB39906, sample SAMEA3182082) | gut metagenome | biome: human; feature: gut; material: Stool; isolation source: human stools | place: Canada | collected 2012-12-04 ...
CGAGATCTAGTACGGTCTCGTGGGCTCGGAGATGTGTATAAGAGACAGGTACTGCATCATCTTCTCGGCACACTGGATGCGGTCTTTAGGTTCGAGGGCAAGGAAGTCGGCAGTCATTAGACCACTCTCCTGGTAGTCGCCCAGCATGTCGGAGAGGATTTCCTTTGTGACGGTTGTCACTTTATTTTGCGTGCCCTTTTGTCGCCCTCCCGTCTTCTTGCGCTTCACACGCTCCTTCATATTCAACTCTGGAGCCACTGGCAGGTCGTCGTCCTGCTCTTCTTGTACTTGTGCTTGTTCTTGTGCAGTAGGCACAAGTTCTTTCTTCTTGGCTGTGCTTGCCTTCTTTGCAGGCGTAGCCTTTTTCGTGTTCTTTCTTGTAACCATGCGTAAATAAATAAAAGTTATTTGCAAAGGTAGTTCGTTATTTTTGCAGCAGTTATTTATTTCTTTAAACAGTAAACGATATGGGACTCATAGGAGCAGGATTAGGTGCTGCAGGAGCTATCTTCGGTGGCATCAAAGCAAGCCAAGCGATGAGGCAAGTTGCGCAAACCATCGACAAGCAACAGCGAGAGAACCAAGACTGGTACAATCGTCGTTACAACGAGGATGCTACACAACGAGCCGATGCGCAACGTGTTCTGTCAATGACAGAGGCGAGATTGAAGCAACGCAACAAGGCAGCAGCAGGACGTGCAGCCGTCATGGGCACCACCGATGAGGGCGTAGCGGCAGAGAAAGCGGCAAATGCGCAGGTGATGGCAGATGCTACAAGTCAAGTTGCAGCCAGTTCGGAAGCCAAGAGGGATGCTATTGAACAGCAATACCAAGCTCGCAAGAATGAGCTTGATGCACAGAAGATGCAGTTGCGTCAGCAGCAGGCTCAAGCTATCAGCCAAGCAACGCAAGGTGTTACAAGTGTTGCAGGTGACATGGACTTCGGAACTTTCAAGTATGGCAAAAACAAGGATAAGGAGTTAAATCTGTAACGATATGGCAAATACGAAAGAACAAATACTGGGTACTCCTAAAGAGAACACCCAAAGCACGGTGCCCGAGGTAACCGCACCTCCAACGAAGACACCAGTGCCTAATGGCGGTACAGCTCCCACTGGCAATGATGGTAACGAGACGCAAGTCAATGACGGTAGTGCCGTTGTTGGTGCTCCTGCTACTGTCCCTGGTGGTGCTGTTACTCCACCTTCTTCACCTGCCAACGCCAACGACGGCACGGCAGGTTCCGCTGTCCCTACATTTGATTGGAATACTGGCACCATGAAAGGAAATGAGCAGCAGCCTATCACGGTTCCTTATGAGCCTGGTAAGGAGCCGAAGGATGCTGTGCCAGTTACGAAGAAGGCTCCATTGCCAACGGCACAGCCAACACCTGCAGGAGCCGAAGCTCCCGAAGCTACTCAACCTAAGAAAATGTCATACGTTGAAATGTTTCGGCAGATGTCGCCTTACAAGCCACCAACGGCAGAGGAACTGGAGAAGGAACGCAAGAAGGAGAAGCGTGATAAGGTGTTTGCAGCCATTGGCGACGGCATTGCAGCCCTCTCAAACCTCTATTTCACTACGAAAGGTGCGCCAAATGCTTTCGACCCAAGAAACAGTCTTAGTGCTAAAGCAAGAGAGCGGTGGGAGAAACTCAATAAGGAACGTGAGGAGAACGCTCGCTATTACATGCAGGAAGCGATGAAGGCACAAGCTCTTGATGATGATAAAGCTGATAAGGATAGAAGCTATATGTCGAAATTGCAGAATGATTACCGCAATTATCTTCTGAAATTGTCTGCTGATAATAGAGCTGCAGAGTTGCATGATCTTGACAAGCAACTTCGTCAAGGCAAGATAAATGAGCAGACGTATAAGGCAAAGAAGGCAGAGGTGGAAGCTAAATATGCAGAGGATAACCAAAAGAGCGTGATTGCCAAAAACAAGGCTGCTGCTAAGGCAAGCAATGCTTCTGCAAATAACTCTAATGCCCAAGCTGCAGAACATCGCAGAAATGTGAACAGTGGATATGCGTGGTATGAGAAGGATGGCACGAGACATATTGCCAAGACAAAGGATGAGGCGGTATATAATGCACGTCAGCATGGCACGTTAGATTCGGTCGAGACAATATCTACTGATACAACAGAAAGCGATGTGGTGCATATAGGCAAGGTCGTGAAAAATCAGAAGAAGACTGTCACAACCAAGAAGCATAAGGATGTTTACTATCCTGGTATAAGGCAGAAACCTGCTGCAAAGCCACAGGCGAAACCTGCTGCAAAGCCGAGCAGTAGAAAGTATAGCGGTTTTTCTATTCATAAATAAATAATTGATTGAAGATGGACGACAATATAAAGAAACTATATGACGAGCTGAAGGGCGGCGGTGCTGATGTTGGCAGCCCCGATGAGTTCAATAACTGGCTGAGTGCTAAGGGCGAGCAGGGCTACAAGAACCGTTTGTCTGTTTATAACGAGCTGAAGAATGGTGGTGCCGACGTGGGGTCGTATGACGACTTCCGTGACTGGATGGGGTTTAGGGCGGTGAAGCCATCGAAGCCTACGTCGCAGACTGTTGCACCGAAGCCAGCCCCTGCAAAGCCAGCCCAACAGTCCAAGCCGAAGGGTACGCCAATGACGGAAGCAGAGAGACAGAATATGCTTAATGGTATTTCTGGCATGGTTGCGCATTCGAAAGCAGGGCTACAGCGTACCAAGAACCGTATGAATTATGCGAAGGCTAATACTGGTCTTCGTGTACCAAGCGTGACATTAGGCGTAAAGGGAGGCGGTGTGCATCTTGGACAAAACAGCAAGGTTGTAGAAACGAAACCGCAATATAACGCTGATAGTGGCAAGGTTGAGCGCAGCTACCTTACAGAGAGTGGTAATGAATACGAGGAACGTGGCGGTGCTGACTTGGAGCAGAACGCCATTGACGAGGCACGTTTCCAATCCGAACAGCAAGAGGCTTATCTTCTTCGGGAGAAGCAGCGCATTGAGCAGGAGATGAACCAACGAGGCAGGGAACTTGACGCAGAAGCCGTTGATTTCTCTTGGCGAGACATGCCACGAGGAAGTGGCGGTGCTATCCATACCTACAACTCCTCTACTGTCAATGGACGCTTTGCCGACACAAAATACAAGTCTCTGCTTGCCCAACTCAATAAGATAAATGACGGACTCGCCACTCTTGCGGAAGCCAAGAAAGGCAAGGCAAGCGACCAATGGATTGACGACTCCTCCAACTGGGCATCGAAGAAAGGCAAGCAGTTGCTCGCTTTCGGTGCAGGTGCATGGCGTGGTTTAGCTCATGCCGTAGGCAAGGTGAGCACATGGGACATGGGCATGACTGACATGGCGACTAATGGCGCACTCTATACGGCTGCTGTTGATGCAGACAGAAAAGGTATAGACAATATTAGCAGGGAAGACCGTGATTTACTTGATATTACGGCTTATACCAACGCTATTCAGTCGGAGAACGAACAGTATCTTGGTCGTGGTTACAAGGCAGGACAGGTTACTGGAGAAAGTCTGCCGTTTATGATAGAGATGATGCTTAATCCTGCGTCAAAACTCGGTACAACTGCAACTAACAAACTCATGCGTGAAGCTGTAAAGCGTTACGGCAAGGAGGCGGTGAAGAAAGCAACGAAGAAATATCTTGCAGCCAAGATTGGTACTCGCCTTATGGGTGATGCGGTTGGTTCAATGGCTATGGCAGGCACGACTGGGCAGGGACACGTTACCGCAGACATGCTTAATCGTCTGACTGGCGATGTGCAGTTCAAGGTGGACGACAGCGGTAAGATTGTGTATGGTGGTCGTGAGGGTGCTGAGGACAGTGTGCTGAAAGCCTATATGAAGGCATTTGGTGCACAAACCATCGAGAACCATTCGGAAATGGTGGGTGAATATTTTGCACCATTCCTCGGCAAGGCAGCGTCGCTGACACGCAAGGGTATGGATAAGATTGGTTTGGGCAAGGTGAACAAACTGATTGACGACATTGGCGCAACCAATGCCGCCAAGATGTTAGGTGACTTCGAGAAGCAGACGAAATGGAACGGCACATTCGGTGAGTATGCGGAGGAAGTTGTCGGCAATATCGAAAATGCCTTACTTGTTGGCGACAACACGCTTGATACGGCAGAAGGTACTGGTGTGTTTAATGCAGACCAAAATATTGATACTTTTCTTGGTGTCAGTCTTATGGGCGGTTTCTTCGCTGGTGCAAAGACACTCTCGTATCGTGGTCCGAAGCGACAGGCACTCAATGAAATGTCGAATGCAGGAAAGGTCATTGATAATGCCATTGGTGACAATGTCCCTATAATGGAGAAATGGGGTGGATGGCGTAACACGTTCCTTGTCGGAACCGACGAGGAAAAGAAAGCAGTTCTCCGTGAGGTCATGGACAATACGGATTTGCCCATTAAATTCCGTATGGGTGTGCTGAACTTTGTCAAGGCAGCACAAAAGTACGAGGGTATTGTGCGTGCGCAGGAGAGTAAGGTGAAGGATGGAGAGCAAGACCCTGTGGCACAGTCCAGTGATGAAAGTTACGACAACGGCTATGACACCACGGAACCCGAAGCCATGAATGATGCCAAGAACATGTACGACTACAAGCGTCAGCAGATGTCTGCTATGGTAACAGACGAGTTTCTTGCAGACTTCGACAACGACCCAGTAGGCACCTTGTCGCAAGTCATGGGACGTGACGACTTCTCTGAGGACGAGAAGCAGCTTGCATTGGACTATGTGAACGCCAAAGCGACCTATGACGGCATGATTGACCGTGTAAGAGACGATATAGACAGCCGCATCGAGGAAAGCAACGCTACTGTAAACAGCCGCACGAATCGCAATGACGGCATGATACACCCTGCAACATTGAAACTGGACGACCGCAAGGTGTATATCGTTGATGGCACCATCAACATGCAGGACGACGGCAGCATGGTTGATGTCAGCAATAGTAGCGAGAGCATCCTCGTGCGTGATGCTGAAACTGGCAAACTGGAGTTCATGAGTCCAAGTGACGTTCTCTCAACTGACGAGTCAATAGACCCAGCCACGGAGAAGGAGGCAGCGCAGCAGGCATTGAGAGAGCAGTATGCGCAGGAGCAGTCAGACAACATCGACGGTGTTCTTGCCTTCAATGTCGGTGACACATACGACCTTGCCGACGGTTTCGGTCAGCAATGTTCTGCCCAGATAGTAGCCGATAATGGCGATGGTACTGTGCAGGTGGCGTGGAATGGCGACCCTAATAATATTTCGACCGCACGCAAGGACGAGCTTCAGAGCATGAGAGATATTCACAACCGTGCCCGAATCAATGATTATGAGCAGCAGCGTGCCGCCCAACGCCAAGAGCAGCAGGCAGAAGCCGCAGAGCCTCAACGTCGTACTTATAACCTCAATGACGAGATTACCCTTCGTGATGAAGAAGGTAATCCTGTTCGTGGTTCCATTACCGCAGAGGAGAATGAGGATGGCGAGATTGAGGTTTATACTGAGCATCCTATCAACGGTAAGCAGGTTCAATTGCTCCGTCGTGATGAGCTTGACAACATGTTGTTGGAGCAGAACGGTGAAGTTGTGGAGAATGTTCCTTCTGAAGAAGATGTTAAGCCTTCCGAAGCCTCTCTAAGCCCTTCTACGCCTTTGGATGAGGATGCAGCTTCTGTTGGTAACACATCTTCTGAGGAAGGAGGTGCAACATTGGAACCTGCAAGTGCAACATCAGAAGAACAGCACACCGAAGAAGAGCAACACACCGAGCCTATGCCGATGATTGGTGAAGGTGAGGATGCAGAACCTGACTTTGCAAGTGTTACTCCTCAGAGAGCACATGAGTATATCTTCAATGAAAGTGGACTCGACGAGGAGGACGCAAAGGACTTCATGACTAATAATCTGCGAGCAGCGGAAACAGCGGTAACCAAGATAAAAAACAATAAGCCCAAGATGGGCACCAGTATAGCCAAGTTCAACAAGAACAAAGCAGAATGGCAGCAGAAGCTCGACGAAGCCAATGCCAATCTTGATTACTGGCAGCAGGTGAAGGCAGAACGCAATGCAGTTCTTGCCGAGCGTGCAAAGGCACAGCAGGAGGCTGACAAGAAGCAGACCGAGGAAGCCCAAGCAGCCGAAGCCGCTTATCGTGAGGAAATGGCTAAGAAGGAAGCCGAGCAAGCCGCACTTGGCACCAATACTGTTAGTCCTGCTATTCGTGACAAGTGGAATGCCACTCCAAAGGTTGAAGGAGCGCAGAACGAGATTGTTCTTGCCAATGGCGAGAAGGTTGCAGGTCGTTACTACCTTGTTGAAAGTGGTGCCGCCACTCCGAGCCATAACAGCGCAAATGGCTTTGCCAAGAGCGAAGGCTTCCCAGTTGACGAGAATGGTGGCAGCGTGAACGACCGAGACTATGAGCGTGACAAGGATGCACAGCAGATCACTCGTGACATAGCTAACAAATATGATAGCCGTGCCATGCAGACTCCTGTTGTCGTGTCGCAAGATGGTGTTGTCCTCTCTGGTAATGGTCGAACAATGGCAGGAGAACTTGCAGCCGCACAAGGAACGGATGCAGAATACAACGAGCATCTGGCGAAATATCCTACACAGTATGGCTTCACGTCAGAGCAGGTGAAGGGTATGCAGCATCCTCGTGTGGTGTTTGTTCCCGATGCCGCTATGCCATACACGGCAGACACTTTCGCAAAGTTCAATCAGCAGGAAATGAAGGGTCAGAGCAAGACCGAACATTCGGTAAAGTTAGGCAAGGTAGTTGACGACGAGACCTTCAACCGCATCATTAGCCTTATCAACCGCTTTGATACTCTTGGCGATTTCTATGCCGATTTCACAGCAAGCCGTGAAGCTATTGGCGAGCTGTTCAAGTGTGGTGCTATCAGTCGTCCGCAAATGGCAGAAATGGTGGACGGTGACGGTCTTAGTGCCATTGGCAAGGAGACATTGGAAAACATGTTGATAGGCAAAGCTTTTGAGAGTAATCCCGATGCTGTGCGTGAGGCTACCGAGTTCAAACAGATGCGTCAAACCATTATCCAGGCACTTGCAGAGATTAGCAATAACATCAGTCTTGGCAAGGACTACTCGTTGGAGTCGGAACTTGCAGAGGCTATCGACCTTGTTTACAATGCTCGCAAGAGTGGCTTCAAGGCAGGTGACCGTGTCAGTTCGTATGCACGTCAGCAGCAGTTTGACTTCTATGGTGTGCCTTCTACCGTGGCAGACTATAAGAACGCCACCATGCTGATGATTGCCGACATCTTGAACGACAACCGTAGCACCCTCTTAAAGAAATACCTGCAACTGTACAACACCAATGCAAAGGATGCAGCCAACGGACAGTTGGACATCTTCAGTGGTACAGTGGCAAGCAAAGAAAGTATTCTCAACGACATAAACGAATTGTTAAACTATGGAACAGAAGAAGAACAAAAGAAAGCAGCTCAAGAAGCCGTCGAAAAGCGTAAAGCAGAGAGCGTGGCAGAAGCTGGTGTTGTCGACAATGGCAGCGAAGGAAGCAATGAAGACAACGACCGAGTAGAGGAAACTCCTACAGAGCAGGCTCCAACTGAGGAAGAAGGAAGTAAGCCAGTAATGTCTCACGACGAGAAGATGGCGTTCATGCGCCAGTTCCTCGAAGATACAGCAGGCGATATGCGTCTTCTTGATGTTGTGACCGACGAGGAGATGCAGAAACTTATCGACCTCTACGATGCGTGGGAGGTAGTGAACGACGGCTTGGGTGCAGCCCATGACGCTAACGATGCACTTCTCAATGACAAGAACAAAGCCATTGCACAAAAGGCGAAGGAGAACATTGAGACAGCCGAAAATGCTGCTAATGCCGCTTTTGCCCCAGTGGAGGACTACTACAATGAGTTGCTGAACACCCATAACATCGAGGATGAAGAAGGTGATGCCGACGAAACAGAAACTCCGTCTGCTAAAACACCTCTCTCTGATGCTATATCCGCAGCAGAAGCAGAGACCGACCAGAACCCGACTGACGGACAGAAGGAGGCTGGCAACTATAAGAAGGGTCATGTGCAGGTGGGTACATTCGACATTACCATTGAGAACCCGAAAGGCAGCGTGCGTAGAGGCAAGGATGCCAACGGTAAGGAATGGGAAAGCAAGATGAACAACACCTACGGCTACTTCCGTGGTACAGAAGGCGTGGATGGTGATCACATTGATGTGTTCCTCTCTAACGACATTGACGGTTGGGACGGACGCAAGGTATTCGTCGTTGACCAGTACAACCCAGACGGCAGCTTTGACGAGCACAAGGTGATGCTTGGCTTCAATGATGCAGATGATGCAAAGAGCGACTATCTTGCCAACTATGAGAAAGGTTGGGAGAATGGTCGTAGAATTGACGTGTCTGCAGTGAACCTCGAAGACTTTGAAAAGTGGATAGCATCAAGCAAGCGCAAGACAAAGCCTTTTGGCGAGTACTCGTCGGTGAAGAAAGAGACGGTTGGCAACTCCTTTGACGATTTCGTCCGTGATAGTGGAGGTGAGGTTATACCTAATGGCGTAACTCGTTCTAATGTTATCAACTTTGCTGAAAGAGTACTTGAAAAATATCCTTCACACACCGAAAGCTATGACACATACAATGCCAAGCGAACAGATGTTGAGATACCAGCCGACAAGTTGTTCAAATCGGAAAGTGATTGGTTCACTGCAAAGAATGGAAACTCTATTGCCGTGAATGATACACAGGCTAAGGCTTGTTATGAGCTTGTTGCTCACAAAGATGCACAGGGTCATTTGAAGTCTGTGTCTGTAATAAAGTATCATAGCTTTGATAATGCTTTGACAGATGAGGAGGTTGTGGCTATTACAGATGCGATGAAGGCTAATGCTACGGTTGCTCCTACTGTTGAAATTAACGATGCGAACTGGAAGGAGTCGGTTGATACTCCTATTGGTGCTGTAAAGATGGGAGAAAACCAAAAGGCTAAACTATTTGCCAAAGGCAGAGAGCAGCAGTATGGTATGCTCCTTGAAACACTCTCTAATCCAGATGTTGTACTTGAAGAAAAGGATAAGGAGCAGAATATGTTCCATGAACGTCCTTCTTCATATCTCTTTGTCAAGACATTCCAAAAGGAAGACGGTTCAAAGTTTGTTCACTTTGAGAGCGTAACGGTTTCGCAGGAAGGAATGGAGGTTTCTATTAGCTCTCATATAATTCGTGAGAACCAGTTGAAAAATAAGTTGAAGAGTGATAGGTTGCTTTATAAAGCGACTGCACTCGATGCACCTGCCAATACATCCGCAGAGCAACCTATCGTTGGTGGCAGCCTTTCTTCTGGTGGCAAAGATACAGAAAAGGATTCATCCGACCAAGAGAATGGCGTTAAATCGTTCAAAATCACACCTAAAGAGTACACAACCAAGCGTGGCAAGAAGCTGTCAATGCACCTTGTTACGTTTGAGAGTGAGCTAAGTAAGGAGCAGATGAACGCTGCTAAGAAACTTGCAAAGGATGCTAAAGGTTGGTGGAGCAAGGAAGACGGTGGTTTCTTGATGCGAGACATGGAGAGCGCACAGAAACTGGCAGACAGCGTGCTTGACGATGCTGATGCCGTTGCAGATGCGCAGCCAGTATCGTTGATAGACATGCAGGAGGCTACTGGTGCCGAGGTGAAGAAACCAAAGGATAGCGGCAACAAGTTAGTGACCGATGAACGCTATGCAGAGTTGAAGGCTCGTATGCGCAAGAAGTTGGGACAACTCAATTCTGGTATTGATCCAGAAAGATTTGCTATCGGTACCGAAATGGCTTTATATCATATAGAGAGAGGCGCACGCAAGTTTACCGAGTATGCCAAAGCAATGATTGAGGATTTGGGTGATGCAATTCGCCCATACCTCAAAGCCTTCTACAATGGTGCCCGAGACCTACCAGAGGTTGAAGCCAATGGCTGGAGTGAAGACCTTACCCCATACGACGAGGTTCGCACAATAGACATTGCCAACTTCGACAAGCCTTCTGTTGATGCAATGGCAACAGCAGAAATGGTAGTCAAGGAGCATGAGGCAGAGCAGCAAGCAGAAGAAACAAAGAAACAGATTAGTGAAACACGAAACAAAAACAGAAATGAAACCAAACAGCAAACAGCAGCAGATACGCAAGCTATTACAAGCGAAGCAACAGCTATTGCAAGCGAAACAGAAAGCGTTATCCGCACTGGAGAAGAGAACGCCATCAACGAGCAAGTAGGCAAGATAGACGAAGCTCTTGATAAAGTAAATAACCAACTCGCCTTACTTGGCTATTATGAAGCCGACGAAGAGGAAAAGGATTACAACGAGGCAACGGGCTATATGCGTAATGCTGAACGTAAAGCAGTAAAGGACGCAGGTAACCTTGCAAGTCGTTTGATAGATGATCTTGGACTCGACCGCTTTGAAGCTACCCACTCCGATAAGACTGACAAGAAGGGCAATCGCAAAACTAAGCCCCTCGCATCGGCAAATATAGCTCCTGTGGGTGGTGACGTTTCAGTTCGTCTTCCTTTGGAAAAAGGACGTGAGTTGTATTTGACAATTGGACTTGAACCAAGAGCTGCAAAGGGTGTCGAAGGATATGATGGTAGTAATCTTGAAGTAACTCGCATCGTGTATCGTGTTGAAAACCCTAATGGTACAGAACGATATGGAAACAACAAGTGGGTTGCAGAAGACATTACTTATGCCGACTTATTGAAAGGCATCCAGTACGAGGCTCGTGATTATCTTCCAAAGCGTAACGACACTACTGCTAAAAAGCCAAAGGCATCGAAGAAAGTTAAACAAGAACCACAGATAGGCGATTTGTTTGCAAGTCTGTCTGATAACAATGTAGATAACAATGAAGAAACTAACGTACAAGCTCGCTCCTCTAAAGAAGGGGGAGAGGGACAACAACGCCAGCAGGATGCGCAGATGGGAGGAAGCGCAGGGAATGAAGCTGAAAGAACTGACGGACGAGGAATGGGTGGACGTGATTCACGTAATACTGAGTCTGACGGAACAGGAAGCAAGGGATTATCTCGACCATCTGAGAGCAAGCAAGGTGTAACGCCTGCTGAGAAGAAGAATGTGAACAACAACCATGCGGAACGTGGCAAGGACTATGCTCCAAAGGGTGCAGATGCTCGTATAGATGCGAACATCAAAGCCATTGAGTTAATGCAGAAACTGATGCAGGAGGGCAAGCAAGCCACACCTGCCCAGATGAAAGTGTTGCGCCAGTTCAGCGGTTGGGGCGGTCTTGGCAAGGCATTCGTCGAGAAAGACGATTGGAGCAATCCTACCGCCAAGCGTTTGAAAGAGCTGCTTGGGGAAGAAGCCTACGCACAAGCCGAGATGAGCCGCAATAGTGCCTACTACACTCCTGCAAGTGTCATTGATACGATGTGGGATATAGCCAGAGCTTTAGGTTTCAAGGGCGGTAAGGTGCTTGAAGGTTCAGCAGGTATCGGTAACATCATTGGTGCCATGCCTACCGACATGAGCGAGCGCAGCAATATTCAAGCAGTGGAGATAGACGAGACAACTGGCAACATACTGTCATTGCTCTATCCCGATGCAAAGGTTGATGTGCAAGGCTTCGAGGCGACAAGAGTCCCTAATGGTAGCGTTGATTTAGCAATCACCAATGTGCCGTTTGTCACTGGACTCCATGTAAATGACGAGACAGGCGACAACGACCTTTCAAAGAAGTTCCGTGACATTCACGACTTCTGCATTGCCAAGAACGTGCGCAAGCTCCGTGAAGGTGGTATTGGTATCTTCATCACCTCTAACGGAACACTCGACAGCAGTCAGAAGCTCCGCAACTGGCTTGTGAACGAAGGCAATGCCGATGTTATAGGTGCCTTCCGTCTGAACAACCAGACGTTTGGCGGTACTGGTGCCACCTCTGACATCATCGTCATTCGTAAGCGAGTGAACGGCAAGAAGTCTGCTAATGCCATTGACGTAAGCACAGTGAGCGCAGAGCGTGCCGCCACCTTTGAAGACCCTAAGACCCATAAGGAACGCATCGTATCAATGGACTACAACAAGTATTTCATTGAGCATCCCGAATGTATGGCAGGTGAAATGCGCTTTGGTTTCGAGAACAAAGACTTCTACCGTCCGACGAGCAAGGCACTCTACCCAGTGAAGGGCAAGAACCAAAACGAAATGCTTGCAGCATGGATGAAGACCTTTGAGGGTATGAAGGAAGATGCAGTTAGCGAGACAACTCCTGCATCATCCGAGTCAGTGTATGAAGACCTTGGGGATGATGTGAAGGAAGGTTCACTCGTTCTTAACAAGGACGACAAGCTCTGTATTGCCCAATACGGCAAAGCCGTGCCTCTTGCTGTCAATGCCAACAAGGTAAAGGGTACTACGAAGGCAGAATGTTTCCGCAGGTACCAGGCGATAAAGGGCGCACTTGCAGATGTACTCTCCTATCAGACCGAGAACGAGAGTGACAATGGTCTGCAGCCGTTGCTTGATAAGTTGAACGATGCCTTTGACAGCTTCGTGAAGACCTACGGACACTTGCATAAGAACACAAGTATATCGTTCTTGAAGAATGACGTAGACTTCCCGACAATCCTTGCATTGGAGAAATACAGCGAGGTTGGCGACAAGAACGGCAAGAAGGTTGAGAAGTATGACAAGACCGACATCTTCAGCCAGCGTGTCGTTGAGAAGGAGAAGGCTCCCGATCCAAAGAACGTGAAGGACGGCATCATTGCCAGCATCTACCAGTATGGACGCATTGATGTTCCTTATATTGCCGACAAGTTAGGCAAGAGTGAGGAAGACGTGAAGAAAGATATCGTAGAGAAAGGCTTAGGCTATGAGAACCCTGCCACCATGCAGATGGAGGTGTCGTATGAATACCTAAGTGGAAACGTGCGTGAGAAGCTGAAACAAGCAGAAGAAGCCAATACCGACGGCAAGTATTCTGCCAACATCGAAGCATTGCGCAAGGTAATTCCTATGGATATTCCTTCTCACTTGATAGAGTTCACTTTGGGTAGCTCATGGGTAGACCCAAAGTTATATACAGACTATATCAAGGAGCGCACCGACGTAGATGTTCAGCTCACCAATGTAGGCGGTACATGGTTTATGAAGACCCCATACTACACCAGCTACGAGAAGAACAAGGCTATGGGCGTGCGTGGACAGGTGGTGCAGAAGCTAATACTTGGCACAGACCTTATAGAAGCAGCGTTGCAGAACAAGACTATCACCGTCAGCGAGACACATACTGTTGGCTATGGTTCCAGCAAGACAACTGAAACTATTACTGACAAGGAGGCAACACAGGCATGTTCCGCAAAGATAGACGAGATAAGAGCTGACTTCAAGGAGTGGGCACGTCAGAAGATGCAGAACGATGCCGACATGTCGGAACGCATAGAGCGCACCTACAACGAGCAGTTCAACAACTACGTTCCTCTTACCATCAGCGACGAGTTTGTTCCAGAGTATTTCGGTGGTGCCAACCATAAATTCAAGATGCGCCCTCACCAGGCGAAGGCTATCATCCGTGGTACGATGCAGCCGTTGTTGCTTGCCCATGAGGTGGGCACTGGCAAGACGTTCACCCTCATCAGCACAGCAATGGAGATGCGCAGACTCGGCACAGCCAAGAAGCCAATGATTGTTGTACAGAACGCTACCGTTGGTCAGTTCGTGGCAAGTGCAAAGGAGCTATACCCTAATGCAAAGGTGCTCACATTGGAAGACAAAGACCGAGACAAGGAAGGCAGAAAGAATTTCTACGCCAAAATCAAGTACAATGATTGGGATATGATTGTTGTACCCCAGTCGGTATTTGAGCGCATCCCCGATAGTGAGGAGCGTCAGATGCGTTTCATCCAAGACAAGATAGATGAGAAGATGATGGTGTTGGAGCAGATGCGTGAAGCCGACTCCGACAATGACAGAAATCCTATCATCCGTCAAGCCGAGAAGGAAATCGAGAAATGCAAGGACGAAATGGGAGCCTTAGCAGAGGCGTTGGCAGGCAAGCGTAAGCAGCGTGACGGCAAGAAAGAAGCCGTTGCAAAGCAGAACGCATCCGTAAAGGCAAAGGAGATGCTTGATCGTCAGACCGACGACGTGGAAGACTTTGACGATATGGGCATTGATGCCCTTCTCGTTGATGAGGCTCACGAATACAAGCATCTTGGTTTTGCTACTGCCATGCAGCGAGGTGTGAAAGGTATCGACCCCTCGTTCTCAAAGAAGTCGCAAGGCGTGTATCTGAAGACCCAAGCTGTACTGGAGAAGAACAATGGACGTAATGTTATCTTCGCTACTGGTACACCTATCAGTAACACAGCAGCCGAGATATGGACGTTCATGCGCTACTTGATGCCAGCCGACGCAATGAAGGAATATGGTATTTACTACTTCGACGACTTTGTGCGCAACTTCGGTAATCTGACACAGATGCTGGAGTTCAAGACAGATGGAAAGTTCCAAGAAGTAAACCGCTTCGCAGGTTATGTAAACCTTCCCGAGTTGGTTCGCATCTGGTCGAGCGTTGCTGATACCGTGCGCACCGACGAGGCGAAAGCCGTAAAGGACAATGTTCCCGACATTGAAGGTGGACAGGCGCAAGACATCTATCTTCCTCAGACTCGTGCTCTACGCAGCATCATGAAGTTTGTGAAGGAACAACTCAACGAGTACAACAAGATGAGTGGCAAGGAGAAGAAGGAGAACAGCCATATTCCTTTGACCATGTACGGCATCGCCAAAGCAGCAGCCGTTGATGCTCGTCTTGTTATGGCAGATGCCGAGGATGATAAGAACAGCAAGACCAATGAAGCCGTACGTCAGACCTTACGCTCTCTCAAAGAGACCGCCAAGTATAACGGCACCATTGCTTTGTTTGCTGATGTCTATCAGAATAAGCATACTGGCTTCAACCTCTACGAGGACATCAGAAAGAAGCTCATCGAGCAAGGTGTGCCAGCCGAGCAGGTGGTAATCATCCGTTCTGACATGACTATCAAGAAGAAGCAGGAAATCTTCGACAAGGTGAACCGTGGCGAAATCCGTGTGATTATGGGTAGTACCTTCACACTTGGTACTGGCGTGAATATTCAAGAGCGTTTGCACACCCTCATACACTTGGATGCCCCAAACCGCCCAATGGACTACACTCAGCGCAATGGTCGAATTGCACGTCAAGGCAACCTGCATAAGGTAATGGGTATTCCAATCCGCATCTTGCGTTTCGGTGTGCAGGACTCACTCGACGTTACCGCATATCAGCGACTGAAGACTAAGGGAGCCATTGCCGACTCAATCATGAAGGGCAAGTCGATGTTGCAGAACAGCATGGAAGACCGTAGCATGGAGGAGGATGAAGACGTATTCGGTGACACCGTAGCACAGCTTTCGGGTAGCCAGTATGCAATGCTGAAGAACCAAGCCGAGCGTGAGGTTCGCAAGTATGAGAGCAAGAAGAAGCAATGGGAAGCCGACCAGACCTACGTCCACAATGCTATTCCTCGTATCAATCGAGAGATTGAGCGTGCTGAAGAAAGAGCAGCCACCGCCCAACAGCAGTTGGATGCCATTGCAGCCGCCTTTGGTGAAAATGCGACACCTGCAATCAAGGTAGGCAAGAAGACCTATGCAGACATCAACGCCATGTCAGACCTTTTTGTTGACCTCAATAAAAAGGTAAACGAGACAGCCGAAGAAATGCGTAAGTCGAGTGGTGAAGATATGCGTACACGCAAGGTAGATGTTCAGATTGGCGATGTCATCTTCACTATAACCACCACCCAGAAGAAGGAGTTGGTGAACCATTATGGTGCAGTGGACACTAAGATTTCACGCAGCATCACCTATTCGTGCCCCGAACTTGGTTTGGAAAACGAGAAAGGCGGTGCTTGGTTCAAGAACGCCATCGAGGACATCTTCGAGAACGTTGTTAGTGGTGACAGCTTCCGAGAAGAGCTAACCCGAAACACCAACTTGGCTGAACGTATGAAAGGCGAGCTGGAGCAGGTGAAGAGCCGTGAAGGACAGTCCTTCCAGTATGACAAGGAACTATCCGAGGCATACGAACATCTTGAAGAGTACACCGAGCTTATGAAGAAGGAACTCGAAGAGAAGGAGCAGAAGTATGCCGAAATGGATAGCGAGGTAGAAGCAGCTACTGGAGTGACAGAGGCAGACGAAGCCGACGAGGACACGGACGACGACAAGCGTTTCCGTGACTCGTTGCCCGATGCAACAGCAGAGGATAAAGACCTCCGCTATTCACTCCGTGAGCAGACCGCCCCTAAACACACGAAGACCGCCTATGCCGTGTTCATCGTAAAGCAGCACGAGGATGGCAGCGTAACCCTTCATCCAAAGATGATAGCAGACGAGGCAGTTGGCGCACCACCTCACACTTGGCTCAATGCCGACACTGGCAAGATAAAGCGAGACAAGCAAGGCGAGCCAATTCAGAACACAAGAGGCAGAGTGAGCGTGCGAGACGCAAAGGGCGCACCCCTTGCATGGAGACCAGGCAAGCACCTTGCCGCCTATCCTAACGCATCGCAGTTTGCCGTAGAAGGCGACACAAAGGGAGTTCGTGACCGTCTTCCCGATAACGTAGTGTTCTTCGAGGTGGAATATGCAGCCGACCGAGACTATCAGTTGGAAGCGTGGGAGTATGGTGTGAATGGTAACGGCAAGTATGAGCACAGTCAAGCAGGACTACCTTACATACCGAAGGACGGTTATTACATCTACCGCACCAATGCCAACCCGAACATTCCTGCCATGATCATCACTGGAGCCTACCGTGTGAAGCGTGCCCTTACCGATGAGGAAGCGAAGAAACTCAACCAAGAAGCAGGTGGTGACTGGTACGACAGAAAGAGTGGTGAGCCAATGACAGCAGAACGTCTGAAAGAGTTGGGACTTGACGAGGCAGGCTTGCAGCGTAAGGCAGAGACCTTCGACTACAACGAACTGGAGCCAGCTCATGACGAAAGTTCGGTAGCCATGTCAATGCCTGGTTATGTTCGTAGAGACCTCGACTTCACCGACAAGAACCTTCTGAAAGCAATCAAAGAGAACAAGCAGGACGCAAGTTACTACCAGAGTCTCTATGAACAGCAGAAGAAGGACGCTGTCTCTTATACACATCTGACGCTGCCGACGAATAG
>ERZ1504738.148-NODE-148-length-16245-cov-11.330451_pt1 | contig 16245 bp, 10 predicted proteins | sample MGYA00575735_ERZ1504738 | MGnify/ENA primary metagenome ERZ1504738 (study PRJEB39906, sample SAMEA3182082) | gut metagenome | biome: human; feature: gut; material: Stool; isolation source: human stools | place: Canada | collected 2012-12-04 ...
TGTCGCCGGTAACTACAGAGAGCGGCTTGAGATCGTTGCTGCGGTCGAAGGCATCAGCTTTCAGTCGCTTGATGTCGGCAGCAGGCAGTGTGCCCGGAATCTGCGGAGCCTGCATTTCTGCACCGTTGGTAAGGATGAAATCCTTCCATTTGCCGTTTCTGATGCGACTGTAGTAGGCATTGAGCTGCTTCAGTTTGTTGTAAGCATCGATGCTCACTGCCGCTGCAGCCTTCGCCTCATCGTCTTTATTAAACAGCCCCGGACGGGCGATGTGTCTTGCTTCCTGTGCCTCCAGCTCCTTTTCGGCTACGAAGGCAGCCAGGAATATCGGATATTTCACTACCTCGAAGAAACCGTCTTTCTGGTTCTGAGGCAGCATGCGTTCGATGGATTCTGTCTTCGCCTTCAACAGGTCGTAGCGGTAGAGAAAACGCTCCAGTTCGTTGCCGAATTCGCCTGAATGAAACTCAGTATCGCCGTAAGGCATCGCCATATAAGCGGAATGGCGGATGCTGGTAAGGCGGTAATATTCTTCCATCAGAGGCATGATTTTCTTGCCCGTAATGGCGCCAAAGAATGCGTTGAGAGTGTTCTGAATATACGTCTTGCAACCTGCTTTCAGGGCGTTTTTATTCCACGCCAGGTTCATCATCATGGCTAGCTGGAAGGTTGACTGCTTCGGATTGGTAATGTTGGCTATCCAGGCACAGTCTTCGTCGTTGTGAGCGGCAGAGCGGTGCGATTTGCCGTGCTGGGCATTCTTGCTCTCCAGATAATCCTTGCTGTTGAGCATTTCGAGCAGCAGGCCCGGCGAGAGATTGCTCATTTCCATCTGTGCATCCGAGCATACCAGCTTCACATTCTCGATGGTTTTGCGGTGTTTCTTCTTGTGCTTCTTGCCCACGAACTCCGTCACCTTGTAGTTTTCCGCCACGCAGATGTCGAAACTGTCTACCACAGCCTTGTTGTAAGCAGCCTCGTGCCTGCCGTCTACCTGCCACAGCGTATTGGCTCTCAGGCGCAGCATCAATCGGGCGATGCGGCTGTAGTTCTGCGGTTTCATCCACTGGCTGTTGTTCAGGGCAAGTCCTCTGAATTCTATTCTCGGAACCTCTATCCACTGCTGGTCTACGGGTGTATAGAGGCTCTTGCGCTGTGCAGGCTGCAGGTCGTTCCATGCCGCCAGAGGCGAAACGCCAGCCAGCTCAGAGAGTTTCATGATGGCGTAAGCCGTTCCGCGGGCGTTGCTTCCGATAACGATGAGTTTCCCTTTCCTCGTACCGATGTAGAAAGCATCCTTTGCGGTGATAATAAGATGCAGCGGCGCACCGAGTTTTTCTACTGCCGAAAACTCCTTGTTGGTGAGCTGGTCGAGCTGGTAAATCTGTATCGGAGCACCTGATTTTTCTTTCGCATCGAATCCGGTTACGGCTTTCATATCGCCCGTAAACTCCTTGAGGGCAATTTTTACTACCGGCGAAATGATAGAGTTGGTGGTATAAGATACTCTTCCGTAGCCGTCGGTCCAGTAAACGTTGGGTGCTGCGGTCTGAGTTTCCGTCTTCTTCACTTTTGTTTCGGTCAGCGCGTTGGCATTCAGGCTAGAGAAGCAGACCAGAGCCAAGGCTACGCCTAATATAATCTTTTTATATTTCATTTTTCTTCCGTTTTTGTCTGTTCGGTTGTAGATTCGCTTTTTGCTGAAACTACATATTTCTGCAATTTGCAAAGATACATAAAAGTGTTTAATATCTGAAATTATTTAGTTTTTATTTGCTTATTACATTATTTATTGTTACTTTTGCACCAAATAAATAAAAAGAAATGATGACATTATATCCAAAATTGATTGAAGAGGCGCTTGCTACGGTGATTTATCCAGGCACCAAGAAGAACCTCATAGAGAGCGAGATGCTGGCAGATACGCCTAGCATCAATGGTATGAAGGTGAAGGTGGTTCTTCTCTTTCCTCGTGATACGGATCCTTTCCTCAAGAGTACGGTAAAGGCGGCTGAGGCTGCCATCCATTATCATATTTCGAAAGATGTAGAGGTGGAAATCGTTACTGAGTTCAAGTCGGCTCCTCGTCCTGAGGTGGGAAAGATGCTGCCACAGGTGAAGAACGTCATCGCTGTGAGCTCTGGTAAGGGTGGAGTAGGCAAGAGCACCGTTTCTGCCAATCTCGCCATTGCCCTGGCTAAGTTGGGCTACAAGGTGGGCTTGCTCGATACGGATATCTTCGGTCCTTCCATGCCTAAGATGTTCGGTGTGGAGGAGGAGCGTCCTTATTCTGTTCACAAGGACGGCAGAGACCTCATCGAACCTGTCGAGAAATATGGCGTGAAGCTCCTGAGTATCGGTTTCTTCGTAAGTCCTACTACGGCTACTCTGTGGCGCGGCGGAATGGCTTGTTCTGCCCTGAAGCAGCTGATTGCTGATGCTGACTGGGGTGAGTTGGATTACTTTATCCTCGATACGCCTCCTGGCACAAGCGATATTCATCTTACGCTGCTCCAGACGCTTTCCATTACGGGTGCAGTTATCGTAAGTACCCCTCAGCAGGTGGCGCTTGCCGATGCGAGAAAGGGTATTGACATGTATCAGAATGATAAGGTGAATGTGCCTATCCTCGGACTTATCGAGAATATGGCTTACTTTACGCCTGCCGAGCTGCCTGAGAACAAATATTATATCTTTGGTAAGGAGGGGTGCAAGAATCTCGCCAAGGAGATGAATGTGCCTCTGCTCGCCCAGATTCCTATCGTTCAGAGCATCTGCGAGGGTGGTGATGATGGTGCGCCTGCTGCTACCAAGGTTGATTCCATTACCGGTCAGGCTTTCCTCAGCCTTGCCCAAAGCGTAGTAACGGTGGTGAACCGCAGAAATGCCGAGAAGGCTCCAACCAAGATTGTTAGTACTCATAAGTAAATGACCTATTTGGAAAGGTCATATAAAATAAAAAGCTAGGATTGCCCTCAAGCAGTCCTAGCTTTTTTTATCAGAGGAGTTAACAGGTTAACAGTTAACAGCCCATTTTTTATAGTTTATAGTTGAAAGTTTATAATTTATAGGGCTTAACCGTTAGCAAGATTGCTATAAACTTTTAACTCTAAACTCTTAACTATCAACTATTTCTTCCGCCTCATCCTCTTCTTCTGCTACTTCGGCAGTAAGGTTTGCCTTGAGTCTTGCCGATCTCAGTTGTTGCCTGAAAACCAGGCAGGTAGCCAGGAAATAGACGCCCGTTTGTATCCAGAGTGCTCTGAATTCCGGCAGAATATCTGAAAGAGAAGCACCCATACTGCTGATTCTGAGGAACCCGCGGATGCCGAAAGTGGATGGGAAAACCCACGAAAATCCTTGCCAAAAGCCCGGAATATTGCTCAATGGCCATGAAACTCCCGTCATGAAAAGCAACGGAACGGAGGTAAATACCACCAGAAGCATCACATTTTCACGATATCTTACCAGGCACGACAGCATCAGACCGAAGAAAACGCACGAAAGAATGTAAGGAAGGAGGAAACCGAGAATAGTGGTCCACGTTACCATACTTACAAAACTGAACAGCTTGGGAACTACCAGCGTAAGATACATTCCCATCACGGCATAAACCATGAAATAAACCAATGCCTTGCCGAAAACAATGCGGAAAATACCGCCATAATGCTCGCTTACCGGTATGAGTTCGCGGTTTCTGTTGAATTCTCTTGATGTTCCCGCTGCCATTCCTATGCCCAGCAGCATCGTCTGCTGCAGGATAAGAACCAGCACAGCTGGCAGAATGGCATTTCCGTAACCTCCTGTCGTGTTGAATATCGGAACCTCATCAAAGGCGAGCGGCTCGGTGGTAATCTCGTCGTCTCTATCCGTAAATCCTCCAGCCTGTGTTATCTGGATGTCCGAGTTGATGTGGCTGGCTACGGCCTGCGAGGTCTGATAAATCGCCTTATAGGTCAGCATCAGACTCATATCGCAGTAAACTCCCACATGCGCCTGTTCACCCCGGTTCAGCTTCGTATCGAAGTCGGCAGGGAAGTAAAGGATTCCGTGAACCGCCTGCCTGCGCACCAGTTCCTTCGCCTCGTCCAGACTGTTGCAGTAATAGGTAGCCTTGGCGTCTGGTGAAGCATCATAATCGCGGATAAACTCGCGAGAACTGTGACTGTGGCTCAGATCCACAATCGCCGTATCCACTTCTCTCACCACCTCGTTGTTGTAAATCCACGAGTAGAGCAGTGGATAACCCAGCGGCACCAGAATGCAGAAGATGAGCACACCCTCATCGCGGAAAACATTGCGCATTTCCGTCTTCCAGATGTAGCACATATCCCAGATGCCATTGATAATCTTATATAATAAACTACTTTTTAACATTTAATATCTAACATTTAATCTTGAACATTCAACACTCAACATTCAACATTCAACACTCCTACGGTAAGTATTTATAAACCAGCATTGCCTTCTTGATGTTCCAGATAGTGAGCATCGGCAGGGCACAGAACAGCACCATTGCGCCCCAGTGGAGCACAGCATCGCCCATAGGGAAACCATTGAAGATGTTTATCTGGTAAATCATATAATAGTGGCGCATCGGGAAGAGCTGGCCGATAGACTGGATCGGAGAATCCATCGAGAAGAGCGGATAGGTGGCTCCGCAGATGGAGAAACTCACCACGCCCCACAACGAACAGATACTCATCGACATGCGCAATGAAGGCATCAGCCCGAAGGCAAAGATGCCGAAACACTGGCAGGAGAGTACGCTCAGAACGCCTAACAGGATGATAGGAAGCGCGCCGCCCGGATGTGGAAACTGTAATACATAATAGATGTAGAATTCGAACAGCAGGAAGATACTCAGGAAGATGAGTGTCTGTGGCAGCATCTTACCCGCAATGGCGAGATAAGGATTGTTGCCTGCCATCCGCATCCAGTCTCTTGCCCGGTTGAACTTCAGTTCCGTACCTATAGAATAAGGTGTAATCAGGAAGATGAACAGCATGATGAGTCCCGGCACCATTACGCTCGAAAGATAATAGTTGTAGTTGGCGTATGGGTTGCCTATCATGTGCAGATCTACGGCGATAGGCTGCAGGAAGGTCATGATTTCATCGCTCGTCTTTCCCAGCGCCGAAAGTTTCGCCATTCCTGCCGCCGCACCTCCCAGGGTAGAGATGGTTTTCAGATCGCGGAAGAGCAGGGAGCCGGCTGCCAGCGATACGCTGCTGTAATAGAATGAAATCTTAGGCTGCTTCTGGGCCATTAGGCCTGCCTCCGTTCCGTCAGGAATCAGCAGGAAGGCGTAGATTTCGTTCTTCTGGATAGCATGTCTTGCTTCTTCCATGTTCTCGTAATGAGCCACTACCTTGGTAGTCTGGAAGGCATCGAGCTTATGCACCAGCTGGCGCGATGTGGCGGTGTTGTCCTGATCTACTATGCCCACAGGCATGTCGGTAGGCACTCCTCCCTTCATCAGCGTGGTGAAGAAAATCACCACCACGATGGGGGAGATGACCATGCAGAAGAGATAAATGGGATTCTTCCACATGATGCCGCATTCTCTGAGGGCTATATGATATAATTTCTTAAACATAGATGTTATTTAATGATGAGTGACATTCCCGGGCGCAATCCCTCAATCTTTGTGACAGGACGGGCCTTCACCTCGAATGTCTTGCGGTCGTAGTCGCCATTATCCTTGGTTGCCTTCCAGGTAGCGTAAGAGCCCTGGTCTTTCAGGTAGTAAACCTTCATCTTGATGTCCTTGTTGAAGGCAGGAACGTAAGCGGTGAACTCATCGCCCTTGTTCAGACCCTTGAGATGGTCTTCGCGAACATTGAAGGTTCCCCACATATCGCTCATGATAGAGATGCTCATGATAGGAGAACCGAGGCCTACCAACTCGCCTACCTTAGGATAGACATTGCTAACCTCGCCTTCGCACTGGGCAATCTGAACGGTTTCTTTCAGAAGATTCTTCACTACATCCACAGCGCTCTTCGAAGCCTGGGTGTTGTTGGCAGCCATACGCTTCTCCTGCTCGCGGGCGCCATTCTTCGCCATATCGTACTGACTTCTGGCAGCAGCCACCTGAGCCTCTGTAGCCTTGTAGGCTGCGTAAGCCTCATCGCGCTTCTGACCACTGATTACGCCCTCGTTGAAGAGGTTCTGCATGCGGTTGTAGGTCTTCTTGGCGATGGTTGCGGCAGCTTCAGCCTGCTGAACCAACTGGTAAGCGCCCTGAATCTGCTCCTTGCGTGCACCTGCATCCGTCAGGTCCTTCATCGCCTCGGCTGCAGCGTTGGTAGCCTGGAGCATCTGTTCCTGCGATTTCATTTCCGGCACTTCGAGGATGGCGAGCGTATCGCCCACATGAACGTAATCGCCTTCCTGAACGCGGAGTTCTACCACGCGTCCTGGCAGTTTGCAGGATACTCTGTATTCTGATACTTCTACCTCGCCCTGAATGGTGTCATCCTTCTGTTCCAAAGTGAAGAAACCGATGACGCCTACGAGAATGACTACTGCTGTAAAACCGATTACAGCGAGCAATATGTTGTTATGCTGTGATTTCTTAGACATTTGCTTAATCTGAATTTAAATTTGTTATTATTATTACTGCAGGATACCGAGCGCCTTGTTCAGCCCAACCTGAGTCAGCTTCACGTCGATTTCTGCATCAATCTTCTGGCTCTGTGCTTTCTGCCAGGCAGTCTGTGCAGCCATCACGTCGGTAACCTCCATCACGCCTTCCTTGAAACCGAGGTTGGCGCATCTCAGGTTCTCATCTGCACTGGCGATATTCTTCATTGCCATGTTGAGCTTCTTCTGGGCTTCCTTTACCTTAAACTGGCTTTGGGTAATCTGCAGATGAATCTTCTCTCTCGTATCATCCAGGTTCATCTGGGCGATATTGCTGGCAGCCTTGGCGGCTCTCACCTTGTAGGCGCCGTCAAACCAGTTCCATACCGGAACATGAACCATCACGCCTACGTTCCAGACTCCGGTAAACTTCTTCTGGAAACCATTGAATACGTTCGGGTTCGAAATCATGTAGCCGCCTGTCAGCATGACGTGAGGCAGATTGATGGCGCGAACCATATTGGTAGCTTCTTTAGAGATGTCGAGCGCATTCTGCAGCATGCGGAGTTCCGGACGGGTGTTCATCGCCGAATCCTGTGCTGCCACTTTCTGCTGCTCGGTGTCAACAGGAGTTCCTGATAAAGCCAGGGTTTCCTTATCTTCATCGGCAAGTGTGATTTCCTGGTTCATCGGAATGCCGCAGAGCTGACAGAGCAGCATCTTCGACAGGGCGAGTCCGTCTTCTGCCTGGGTAATCTGCATCTCAGCCTCGTTCACTTTTACGTCTACCTTCAGTCCGTCTGCCTTGGTGGCTACTCCCTGCTGAATCATCTTATGAACATCCTCGTTCAGTTTCTTTACGAGGTCGCGGTAACTGATGGCGAGTTTCTGCTTCTGCTTCAGCGAAACGGCGAGCCAGTAAGCCTGGTCTATGCTGTAGAGCGTGCTCTGGGTCTGCTGGTCGAGATCATTCTCTGCAATCTGCTCTCCGATGTCGGCAATCTTGTTGGCTGCAATGATGGCTCCACCCATATAGATAGGTTGGCGAACCATCACGCTTCCTGCCCAGATGTTGCGGGTGTCGGTGCGGAAAGCATCTACCAGTTTCTCTCCCAGCGCATTGCCTTGCTGCTGCAGGGGTCCCAGTTTCTCATTCATCAGTCCGCCTATCTGCTGCGCTATCTCCGGGGTAATCATTCCCTGACTTACAAGTTGGCTCATCAGATTGCTGGCTCCTCCCGATATTCCTCCGGTAATGGTAGAGCCGATATTGCTGAATGTTGATTTCTGACCGTCGTTCAGCAGCGAAATCTCCCTGCTGAACCATTCGTAACCGCCTAAAGCATCTACTTTAGGAAGATATTTGGTACGTGCCGATTTCTTCATGTTGTACGCCACGTCTTTCTTGAGCTTCGAGGCATTGAGCTGCTTGTTGTTGCGCAGCGCCATGGCACGGCAACTGTCAAGGCTCAGCGTTTGTGCCTGAGCCCCGGCAGGAATCAATGCTCCCATCAGCATGATAAGAATTATATATTTTTTCATCCTTTGTTTATAATATTATATAATATTGAATGCAAAATTATGGAATTATTCTTAAATGACAAAGAAATTTTGTTTATCAAATCTTTAAGAATCAAAAAATATATTGCATTGTGGAAAAATAGAACATACCTTCTGGTTTTCCGTAATCCCTTAATCGTCTGTTTCTTAGAAATTCACCCGTTCTGTCTCGCCCCAGGTAGGGTCTACGGTAATGCCTATTCCACCACCCGTACTGTCGTCTCCGCCACCGAATCCGTCAGCAATGGAAATCTCGGTATAGGCTGCCTTGTTCTGATGGATTTTCAAGTCAGCTTTTTCAAAACTCTTTACTACCTTTGCATCGGCATCCAGAAAGCTGATACTCATCTTGATGTTCTTCTCTTCTTCATGTGGGAAGGTGTAGACGGTAAAGTCTCTGCCGCCATCTTTCATACTGAAATTCTCGGTCTGACGGCTGTTCACGCAGCCGAATCCGGTGGTTGCATCCAGGGTGCTGCTGCCGCCGGTATAATAGAACTTGATGCTCCTGATTTCTTCGGGAATGGTTTCGTCGGTAATGTGTACCTTGAAGGCGCCAACTGCTCGCCTCAGGTTGATGTCGGAGGTGGCTCCGTCTGCCGTTACGCTCAACCTGCCGTAATAATAGAAGGTGTCGGTAAGCTTGTTGCTCGCAAACTTTACTTTCTCGGGTGCGCTGACAGAGCAGTTTCCCTTTCCGTTATGGGCAATCACCACCAGTCGGTATTCTCCTTCGTCCAGACTTACATAGGCTGTTCCGAAGCCATTGTCTGTTGAAAGCTGGTTCACCGTCTCCAGTTTCTCCTCTCCGTCAAAGATGGCAAGTGTCAGTCTGGAGCACACATCGCCCAGCGCAATCTGCTTGTCGGCAGCTTTGGTTGTCAGCAGACTTGTGCCTTCTATTTTCTGCACATGGATAGTTACATTGGCGTTTGCCTCACGTGATTTTCCGGTTGTTTCGTCAATCGAAAACTTCTCGCATGAAGTAAGCGTCGCTACGAGCATCAGCAACAGGGATGCCAGTAACCGATAGGGCTTCTTACTCATAACCGTTCTTATTTACTAGTTGCTCTATGCGTTATCTCGGAGTTTCCTCGGGCATAAAGATGTGGCAAATATACGTTTTTTCTCTTTTCGATGCAAGTAAAATCTAATAAATCTTTATATTTTTTGTCATTTATCTGTTTTTTCGTAATTTTGCATCGGTTTTTCTGTACTTACAGAGCCGATTTTGCATTATATATATAATAAGGTATAGAAGATATTGGTATGGATAAGAAGATAAAAGCATTGTTTTTTGATATTGACGGCACCCTGGTGAGTTTCAAGACCCACAAGATTCCGCAGAGCACGGTAGATGCCTTGGAGCAGGCTAAGAAGAATGGGGTAGAGGTGTATATTTCTACCGGTCGTCCGCAACTCATCATCAACAACCTCGGTCAGATAGAACATCTCATCGACGGTTACATCACCACCAATGGAGCCCGTTGTTTTGTAGGCGATAAGGTGGTGAGCCAGCACGCCATCCTTCCTGAAGATGTAAAGAAGATTATCGAGGCAGCCGACCGTGATGATTATCCGGCAATCGTCGTAGGAGAGCATCATCTTGCCATCCATCATTATACCGACGAGGTTTATGAAATCTTTGCCAAGGGACTGGGGGTGGATTGTGAAATCTTCCTGACCGATGTGAATGAACTGGGAGATGAGCAGGTTCTGCAGGTTACTCCTTTCTGTTCGGTAGAGCAGGAGGCGCTCCTGATGCCTACGCTTCGCAACTGCACCTCGGGCAGATGGCATCCTGCCTTTACGGATATTACGGCAGCCGATGCTGATAAGGGCAAGGGCTTGCATGCAATGGCTGATTATCTGGGTTTGAACATAGAAGAAACCATGGCTTTCGGCGATGGCGGCAATGATATTTCCATCGTCCGGGAGGCAGGCACCGGTGTTGCAATGGGCAATGCGGGAGATAATCTCAAGCAGGTAGCCGATTACATTACGACTCATGTGGATGAAGATGGTGTTAAGAATGCGCTCCTCCATTTTGGCGTGATTTAAATTCCCGGCGTTATTGACTCTTTTTTTTCATAACTCCCTATATATAATAAGGTGTAATCCTGATGAAGCCTTTTTGATAGGCGAGTTTCATTTTAATAAAATAATAAAGGCAAACATGTTATTTATTGTAATAAATGGCGTGTTTGCCTTTCTGTTTTTAAAACTTCCCTTTTACACCTAGTTTCTTCTCGTTATTTACTTTTTGTGGGAATAAATATCAAAAACGCTTACGAAAAGTAATAAAATATGCGAAAAATATACATAAAGTACCATAAAGTTGGTATTTTGTATCAAATTGTTTACTAAAAATTTGTTTAATTAGCAAAAAGTATGTATCTTTGCACCCGATATTTGTAAGTTGTTTAATTTTTAAGAGAGAGAATTATGGTAAAAAGATTGACCATGCTCATGGGGGGGGCTTGTTCTTTCAACAGGAATAGCCCTCGCTCAAACTACTGTTACAGGTAAGGTTATTTCTCAGGAAGATGGTGAGCCAGTAATTGGCGCATCAGTTAGAATTGTAGGAACTAAGACTGGAACAGCGACTGATGTCGATGGTAATTTTACGCTTCCTAATGCCAGCAAGGATGCTGTCTTGGAAATCAGTTACCTCGGTATGCAGACTAAAACAATGAAAGCATCTGCTAAAATGAAGATCATTTTGGCTTCTGATGCTAGAAATCTTGACGAGGTAGTTGTTACTGCCTTGGGTATGAAACGTTCAGAGAAAACTTTGGGTTATGCAGCCAGCACAGCCAACGCTTCTGAGTTGACTGTTGCTAAGTCTGGTTCCCTGATGAGTGGTCTTCAGGGTAAGATGGCTGGTGTGCAGATTTCTGGTGGTGGTGTTACAGGTACCTCTCAGAAAGTCGTAATTCGTGGTATTTCTTCTGTTTCTAGCAACAACCCATTGTATATTGTTGATGGTGTGCCTATCAACAATGACCGTTTGGGTGATAACTCTGTTGACTTTGGTAGTGGTGCAGGCGACATCAACCCAGAGGATATTGAATCGGTAACTGTATTGAAGGGTGCTTCTGCTACCGCTCTTTATGGTTCTCGTGCAGCCAATGGTGTTATTATGATTACTACAAAGAAGCCACAGGGTGACAAGAGGGCTTCTATCACTTACGATGGTTCTTTGACATTTACTGATGTGCTCCGTGTGCCAATGACTCAGAATCTCTTTGGTCAAGGTTGGGGTTCCTGGTCTAATGAGGAGAACGGTTCTTGGGGACCTCGTCTCGATGGTCGTGAGCATTGGTATGGTTCTACCGGTCTTTCTAACGGCGAGACTTTAACCAAGCCTTTTTCTTATGTTAAGAACAATATCCGTGACTTCTATCAGGTAGGTAAGGAATGGAACAACAACGTATCTCTCCGCTATGGTGATGAGAAAGTAGGTATTGTTGCATCTTACGGTAATGTAAGTTCTAATGGTATTACTCCTAATGATGGTGATACATATCATCGTAATACCTTCTCACTCCGTGGTTACGCCAATATCGACAGATTCCATCTGGACATGTCCCTGAACTATGTTCGCAAGGATATGCGCCGTTCTCGTGATATGTATATGGAGTTGCTTCAGGGTGCTTCTGATGTTCGTTTCACAGATATGAAGGATTACAACCTTGAGCGTAATAATGTAGATAACTACTATACATTGTATGCTAACAACCCATATTATATGGTAGATAACTTCTATTCTACTTACCAGGACGACCGTATTTATGGTAAGCTGGAGTTGTCATACGATATTACCAAGGATATCAAGGTAATTGGCCGTTTCGGTGGTGATTATACCAATTATAAGACCGAGCGCATCGAACCACGTATTCTTTATACCGAGGGTTCTTATCAGGCAACTGGTAATGGTACAACTGTTGGTAACCAGGGTTACTATTCTAAGTATCGTTCTCAGCGTGGACAGATTGATGCCAGCCTCTTATTGACCGGTAATCATACTTTCGGTGATTTCTCGGTAGGTGCAACCTTAGGTTGGAACTTGAACCAGAGAAACTATGATAATGTAGGTGGTTATAATGAGCAGTTGGATATTCCAGGTTGGAATTCCTTGAGTAATACATCTTCCTATTCGATTACTGATACTGATTCATGGAATAGAAGATTGTTGGGTCTCTTGGGACAGGTTGAATTGGGTTATAAGGATTGGGCTTTCCTGAACCTTTCTGCCCGTAACGACTGGTCTTCTACTCTTCCTATGGGTGATAACAGCTTCTTCTATGGCGGTGCCAATGTGTCTGTGCTTCTGAATCAGGCTATTCCTGCTTTGAAGAATGTCAAGCAAATCGACTTATTGAAGGTTCGTGCAGCTATAGGTCAGACAGGTAATGATGCTGATGTATATATGACTAATTCATATTATCGTCCATTCCAGTCTTATTATACATATTTGCCAATTTCCGGTGTTTCTGGTTTGACAGAGTATAACCGTTTGCCAAATAAGTCATTGAAGCCTGAGATTACAACTGAGTATGAGCTTGGTTTGAGCGGTACATTCTTTGGCAACCGTTTGAGCTTCGATGTGGCTTACTATGATCGTACAACCAAAAATCAGATTATCTCTGCTACTTTGGCTCCTGAGACAGGCTATACTTCTAACACCCGTAATGTAGGTAAACTTCAGAACAAGGGTATTGAGGCGATGGTTAATTTTACTCCTATCCGTACTAAGGATTGGGAGTGGAGTGTAGGTGCTACATACGCTAAGAACTGGAGTAAGGTGAAGGAACTTTGGGATGGTCTTGATGAATATACCATTCCTGTAGGTACTACAAGTACTGGTTTGTATTCTTCTATGCGTGGTGTATCTTACGTATTGAAGGTTGGTGAGCCTATCGGTATCTTCAAGTTGCCAGCAACACAGAAGGTAACAGATAAAAACAGTCCATATTATGGTTATAGAATCGTAAATGGTAATGGTTTCTTGCAGTCTAGTACTACAGATTATGATTATCTCGGTTCTTCTCAGCCAGATTTCGTAATGGGCTTCACCACACATCTGAAGTGGAAGAACTTGAGTCTTGCTGCAACGGGCGACTGGCATAAGGGTGGATTGATGTATTCTGAGACATCTTATATTACTCACTTCAATGGTAACTCTACAGAGACCGTATTCAATGAGCGTGATGCTTTTGTTTATCCTCATTCTGTAAAGATTGTTGGTGGAGAGTATGTTGAGAATAATATTCCTGTAACTTCCAATTATATGAATTATGTTCAGGGTAACTATAGCTACAACCCGGAGGTGCGTCGTGATTTCGTTGTAAGCCGTTCTTACTTCAAACTCCGTGAGTTGGCTTTGACATACGATTTCCCTAAGACAATCACAAGTGCATTGAAGATGCAGAAGTTGTCTTTGAGTCTCGTTGGCCACAACTTGTTGCTCATCACTCCAAAGCATCAGAATTATATCGACCCTGAGTCTTCTAACTTTGGTAATGATATCAGTTCTGAGTTTGGTGAGACTATGGGTTCTGTGTCAACTCGCAACTATGGTATTAACTTGAAGGTTGTATTTTAATTAAAGGAGATTTCTTATATGAAAAGATATAAATTTTTAAGCGCAGCATTGCTGGGAGCTGTCTTGACAATGGGTGCTGTTACTTCTTGTAGCGATTCTGGCTATTTGGATATCAACTACAACCCAAACTATCCTTCTACAGCTTCCTACAAACAGTTGCTTCCGGCTGCCGAAGGTTCTATCGTAGCTGTCAGTGGTCTTTATCAGCAAATTACTGGTGACTTTTGGTGCCAGTATGTAACACAGGGTAATAGTACAAACCAGTATAATACATTGTCTAATTATGCTGTAACAACATCAGGTTCAATTCCTCCTGTTACTACGATTTGGCAGAATACATATGCCAACAGTCTGGAAGATTTAAAGCTGGCTTTGGCTTCTGCTGAAGAAAGTAAGGCTTGGAACTATTGGATGGTTGCCAAGGTTCTTCAGGCCTATAATTTCTTGGTGTTGACTGATACTTATGGTGATATTCCGTTTACAGGTGCTCTTGATGTCGAAAACAATCCACATGCTGCATTTGATGATAGCAAAACCGTAGTATATCCGGGTATTCTGGAGATGCTGGATGCTGCCATTGCCAAACTCGATGATGCTAAAGCTGCAGAAAAAGCTTCACCTTTAGGAACTGCTGACTGTTTCTTGGGAGGCAGTATGGATAGCTGGGCAGGCTTTGCAAAGAGTTTGAAGTTGAAGATGTATCTCAAAGACTTCGATGCTCATAAATCTGATATTCAGGCTTTACTTAGTTCAGGTGGTCTTTTGGAGCAGGATTGTGCTTGGGTAAATTGGGAAGATGGCACTAATAAGGGTAATCCTCTTTATGAGTTTAATATCCGTCAGTTGAATACTACTGAGAATATTCGTGCTTGTCATACTTTCTTAGAGTATCTTTTGGATAAGAAGGATCCTCGTATCATCAAGTTGTATGAGGTAACTGCTAATGCCAAAAAAACTCTCGGCTATTCTTCTGATGAGGAACTGGTTGCTCACATGGATGAATGCTACGAGGGTCTTCCTTGCGGAGATAAGCCAACTACTGATGAAACTACAGATGGTGGTATTGGAATCTCTAAGTCTTCTCGTATGAAACAGGCTTATGATGATGCTGTCTATCTGATGAACGAGGCTGAATGCGAATTGATGATTGCTGAGGCTTATGCTCGTTTGGGTAATGCTGAAAAGGCTGAGGAATATTATAATAAGGGTGTTCTTGCTGGCTTCAGCCGTTGGGGATTTGATGGTACAGCATTCGTTGATGGTGCTTACAAGTACGATAAGGCCGATATGCTTCATAGTATCGCCATGCAGTATTGGGTAACTTATGCTGGTGCGAATGCTTATGATGGTTGGATGACCCGTAACCGTTTGGGTATTCCTGAGGTTCAGGCTAATATTACTGTTCGTAAGTCTACAACTGCTTTGCAGCGTGAATTGTCTGATGGTTATGTGTTAGGCAATTTGGTTGATCCAGGTGCTAGCAATATGAATGCCGGTGAGTATCCTATGCGATTGCTTTATCCTACAGCTACTACATTGTATAACTCTGCTGCTGCCAAGTATGTAGAAGAGAATGGAAACTCGCTGACCAAGAAACTTTGGTGGAAGAAGTGATGATTATTAATGTAATAAACGAAAAGTCATGAAGAAAATATTATATTTTTTGAGCTTTGTTTTCGTAGCATTGTTTACTGCATGCTCTGAGGGAGACGATTTCGATATCGATTATACTCCTATTGCTCCTATTGGTGGTCAGTATAGAATCAATGTGGAGAGAGGTTATGATGCTTCTAAGACAGATGCAGAGTATTGGGCTTCTAATCCAACAGATGCTGAATTCATCTTTAAGACTGATGGTACAGGAACCAATGAGGGTGTTCTCTATGCCTATCTCAGCAATACTACCGATTATGATAAGGATAAGGCATGGATTCGTGTAGGCTCAACTGCCTCTAAGGCAGCTTACGTCATCAATGCTAAGGTATCTATTGATATGAGTGCTTATACTTTCGGTGGTGAGAATGTGGATGATTTCATTGGTAACTCTGCTACAGCTACCGACAAGGTAACTGTTAGCGGTAAGTGTGGTCATAATACTTATACTACTGTATCTGGTACTGTGACAGATGCGATCAGTTTCACCTATTCCCGTTCTGACCAGCCTGGATATCATTATAGAGTAACAGGATTTAAGTCTACTGGTTGGGCTGAGGATAATAAGTAATATACTTTTGCTATACATGAATTATTCCTAGATGATGTTTCTAATGATATTGTCTAGGAATAATATTAAAGATATAAGGCAAAGTGATTTGCCTCGTTGTTGACCAAGTCAACACTTATATCTCTCTCGTCTTGGGGACTGGCGGTGGCCAGTCCCCTTTTTGAATTTATAAGAGAGATTTCTTGATTAATGATGGTGTGTCATAAGTCTGGATAATAGTTGGTGTATAACAGTTGACTACCGCATGCACAACAGGTGTTGTGCA
>ERZ1504738.153-NODE-153-length-15730-cov-11.891356_pt1 | contig 15730 bp, 10 predicted proteins | sample MGYA00575735_ERZ1504738 | MGnify/ENA primary metagenome ERZ1504738 (study PRJEB39906, sample SAMEA3182082) | gut metagenome | biome: human; feature: gut; material: Stool; isolation source: human stools | place: Canada | collected 2012-12-04 ...
TCTCTATTCGTCGGCAGCGTCAGATGTGTATAAGAGACAGTTCTCCTCTTGAGCCATCAAAGGCAGAGAACACATCCATGTGAAAACCAATATTGCAAAACGTGCAATAGCTGTATTTTTCTTCATATACCTTATTATATATATAAAAGCGGAAAGAGGGGGATTCGAACCCCCGAACCGGTTTTGCCGGTTACACGCTTTCCAGGCGTGCCTCTTCAGCCACTCGAGCACCTTTCCATATTCCGAAGAACTCTTCTTAACCGCCGCAACATGCTGCTGCAACAATTTCGAAGTGCAAAATTATTGCTTTTCCTCCGAAATACCATAACTTTCATTGTTTTTTTATGTTTATTTAAGGAGTTTTGAACGCTTGCGTCCTATACTTGCGATACGGAAAGCGGAAAAACCCGCTCTGCATTGAGGTTGGTCTGTCGGGCAAACTCCTCTTCGCTTATGCCATAAGCCTTGGCGAGCGTCTTCATCACTTCTACCACGAAAGCACTCTCGTTACGCTTGCCGCGATAAGGAACAGGCGCCATATACGGACTGTCGGTCTCCAGAACGATGCGATCCAGAGGAACTACTGCAGGGAGGTCTTCTCTGAGATGGCTGCTCTTGAAAGTAGATACGCCACCGACGCCCAATACAAACTTATCGAAGGAGAGGAGTTCTTCTGCCTCCTTCTGATTGCCCGTAAAGCAATGGAAGACGCCACCCGGCAGTTCTTTCTCATACTTTCTGAGCAGATGCACCATCTCGTTCTGTGCCTTGCGGCAATGAATCATCAGCGGGAGCTGGGTTTCTACCGACCATTTTACCTGTTCCTCGAAAGCCTCGAGCTGCTCGTTTTCGAACTCACGGCTCCAGTAATAATCAAGTCCTACCTCTCCGATGGCGATCAAGTCAGAAAACTGAGGAGAACCCGCCTGACTGGCATTACCGGTCATGCGATGCTCCTCCAGTATCTTCCGGAGTTCAGCCAGCTGTTCCTTCCAGTCTTCCTTCACCTCTTCAGGATGCAGACCAATCATCGGATAAGCATAGCCTGGATATTCCTTAGCCAATGCCAGTACCGCGTGCGTGGTCTTCACATCGATGGCAGGCAAGAACACCTTGCCTACCCCCGCTTCCTTGGCACGGGCGAAAGCCTCCGCCCTATCCTCATCAAACTCTTCCGCATCAAAATGCGTATGTGTATCTATTACTTTGAACATTGCCCTATCAACTGTCAACTATAAACTATTAACTATCAACTAGTACTGTCGCTTCATCATTTTCTGAGCATACTTTGCCAATTCCTCCTTACGCTCAGCAGGCACATTCACGGCATCCAGATACTTCTTGCTCTGCTCGAAATAATAAGCAATCTTATCCTGCGCCATTTTGTCGATACCTATCTCGTTGTATAGACGGGTAACGGCAGCCACCTTCTCCTTGCGGTCGAAATCCTCGGCATCCACCCACTTCTGCAGTTCTGCACGCTGAGCGTCGTTGGCATGGTTGAAGGCATTGATGAGCATGTAAGTCTTCTTGTTAGATGTGATATCGCCACCAATCTCCTTACCGAACACCTTGGTATCGCCGTAAACATCGAGATAATCATCCTGCAACTGGAACGCCAATCCTATCTGCTCGCCAAACTTATACAGGTTCTCTGCATCCTCATCAGAAGCATCGGCAAGGATAGCACCCATCTTCAGGGCGCAAGCCAGAAGAACGCTGGTTTTGAGGCGGATCATCTCGATATATTCCTCCTCCTTCACATCGTTACGGTTTTCAAACTCCATATCAAACTGCTGACCTTCACCAATTTCCAGGGCAGTGGTCGTAAAGAGTTTCAACACCTTGGCAAGATGCTTTTCATCACATTGAGCCATACGTTCATAAGCCAGAACGAGCATGCTGTCGCCTGAAAGGATTGCCGTATTGGCATCCCATTTCTTATGAACCGTTTCATGACCGCGACGCAAATCAGCATTGTCCATCAGGTCATCATGCAGCAAAGTATAGTTATGATAAGTTTCCAGGGCAACGGCATTCATCAGAATCTTCTCAGGATTGTCCTTGAAAAGATTGTAGCCCAAAAGCATGAGCGTAGGACGAATACGCTTGCCACCCATAGAAAGTACGTATCTGATAGGCTCATAAAGAGACTTTGGCTTTCTTTCGTAAGGCAAATTAGCCAGAAACTCATTTACCATGCTTAAAATTTCATCTGCTGTCTTCATAATAATGTATAATTTATAATGTATAATTTACAATGAATAATTTATAGCTGGAACACTACCGGGATGGCAATCATCGTGCGACAGACCTTGCCTTTATCGATGCCCGGTTTCCACTTCGGCATCATCTTCATCACCCTCAAAGCCTCGTTGTCGAGCAATGGATCTACCGAAGTGCTTACCTTGATATTGGCAACACTTCCATCCTTGTTTACGATAAAGGATACCACTACGGTTCCCTGAATCCTATTCTTCTGGGCAGCTACAGGGTACTTCAGGTTCTTGGTAAGCCACTGCATGAAGGCAGACCAGCCACCAGGAAACTGCGGTATCTTCTGCACGACGGTCAGCTTGATAGGAGCCTCAGCTCCCGGATTCTCAATGGGAGTTTCAGGAACCGCTTCCTTCACCTCAGCTCCATCCACTACACCCGAGCCGTCGCCGATAACCAGTTCGCTGGTTGTAGAACTGATTTTCTGCGGTGCCTTCTGAGTCTGTTGCTCGGCAGCCTTCACTTCCTGAGTAATTGACTTAGAAGCAGGAGCCGAAACAGCCTCTGCACTCACCATATCTTTCAGGTCGGGACGAGCCGACATTTCCAGATCCTGTGAAAGATCTTCCATCGATTCCGACAAGTCATCATCTCCCTGCGGACCTTTCTGATATTGGAGTCCTACGAAGATGAAAGTAAAAGCCAGCAGCAAACCTAGCAGGAAAAATGTAACCCGCTTATCTTCCAGTTGTGCGCTATTTGATTTCTTAATTTCCACAATAAAAACCGTTTAAAATCGTTATTTCCTACGAAAACATTGCAAAATTACTTCTTATTATTGAAAAAAGCAGTATCTTTGCCAAAGAATTAGAAAATTTAAATGAAAAAATATGTAATTTCCGCAATATTGACGCTTTTTGCGACAATTATTGATGCTCAAGAGAGCCAAACGGGGTATAATTTCCTTCGCTTGCCGGTGAGTGCTCACGCAGCTGCTCTGGGTGGCGACAACATCACCTTGATAGAAGATGATGAGGCACTCATATTCCATAATCCGGCTCTTCTGTCATCAGTAAACGACAAGACGGTCAATCTCAATTATATGAACTATATGTCGGGGGTGAACACTGCCTCGGCTAGTTTCAACCGTATTGTCAACGACAAGGCTTCGTGGGCTGTTTCGGCTCAGCTTGTTGACTACGGCAAGATGAAAGAGACGGATGAGAACAACATCCAGATGGGTGAGTTCTCGGCAAAGGACATTGCCATTGCGGGTTACTTTTCTTATATGCTCGGTGAGAAATTTGCGGGTGGTATTGCCGCCAAATTCATCACTTCGTATATTGGCGATTACAATTCTATCGCTGTGGGAGTGGATCTGGGCATCAACTATTACAACCCGGAAACGGAATGGTCGGTTTCTTGCGTGGCAAAGAACCTGGGTGGACAGCTGAAAGCTTACGACAATGAATATGAGAAGATGCCTATCGACCTGCAGTTGGGTGTAACGAAACGCTTCGCCAACGCACCGTTCAGGGTATCAGCCACACTGGTCAACCTGAACCATTGGGACAGCAGTCTTCGTGATCATGCCGTAGTAGGTGCCGACATTCTGCTTTCGGAGAGCCTGTGGATAGGTGCCGGCTACAACTTCCGGAGAGCCAACGAGATGAAAATCAGCACCTCAGAAGATGAAGAAAGCAGTCATGGAGCCGGTTTCTCTGTGGGTGGCGGTATCAACCTGGAGCGCTTCCATCTGAACGTTGCCTACGGCAAATATCACGTCAGTAGCAGCAGCCTCATGCTGAACGTAAGTTACAGATTATAAATTGTACATTATAAATTATACATTAAAGTTAGTTCGAAATTATGAAGAAAATAACAATAGCAATAGACGGATACTCTTCTTGCGGTAAGAGTACGATGGCAAAGGATCTTGCCAAGGAAATAGGTTATGTTTATGTAGATACGGGCGCCATGTACCGCTCGGTAACTCTCTATGCGCTGCGTCATCAGCTCTTCGAAGCAGATGGAGCCGTAAAGACTGAAGAACTGCAGAAGGAGATGAAGAACATCAGCATCTCATTCAAGTTTAATGAAACAACCGGTCGCCCTGACTGCTATCTGAACGGCGAACTGGTAGAAAAGGAAATCCGTTCGTTAGAGGTTTCCAACCACGTTAGTCCGATTGCCGCCGTTCCTTTCGTCAGAGAGGCGCTGGTAGAGCAGCAGCAGAAGATGGGCGAAGACAAGGGCATCGTGATGGATGGTCGCGATATAGGTACCACCGTGTTCCCTAATGCCGAACTGAAGATTTTCGTTACAGCCAGCTCACAGGTGAGAGCACAGCGCCGTTTCGATGAACTGAAGGAGAAAGGAATGCCAGCCGACTTCGATGCGATTCTGAAAAATGTAGAGGAGCGCGACTATATCGATACCCACCGCGAGACTTCCCCACTCAGAAAGGCTGATGATGCCATCACGCTCGACAACAGCAACATGACCATTCCTGAACAGAAGGCATGGCTGATGGAACAATATCAAAAAGCAATAGCAGAATAAGCTACAGAAAAGAGACTGCCGGGTTATTTGTGCAAAAATACGTTAAATATACTACTTTTACCGATAAATTTATTTTATTCGATGAAAAAGATTTGGAAAAAAAACTTCAATTTAGTATCTTTGCAATCATATTAACAAGGTAGTAATGATATAGATTATAAATTTTGAGTTAATTACTGTTTTTTGAAGGTGATAGGTCTTCGGGAGAAGATTTATCACCTGTTTTATTTTCAGACAGTATATAAAAGATGCCCCCTTGCTACCGCAAAACGCGGTAGCAAGGGGGTTAACTAATTAATAACCAGCATGTTAAGTTTTTCAATCAACGATAAAACTTCCCTCTACCCTTGATACGGCGAAACACCGTATCAAGTATATCAAATAACTGATAATCAATATTTTAGCTCTTACTATAAGAGAGCAGAGCTTTCCTTGATAATCTTATCCCTGCACTCTTCCATCAGCCACTTCGGCGTACTGGTAGCACCACAGATACCTACCGTTTCCACACCCTTGAACCAGTTCATATCTATTTCGTCGGCACTTTCTATCTGGTAGCTGTTGGCATTCACGCTCTTGCATTCCTTGAAAAGCACCTTACCGTTCGAGCTCTTTCTGCCACTCACAAAGAGGATGACATCATGCTTGCTGGCAAAGGCAGCGATGTTAGGCATGCGGTTAGCCACCTGACGGCAGATAGTATCGAAACTCTTGAAGACAGCGCCCTCAACAATATGCTCCTGGCAGTATTCGATGATGCGGTGGAACTCATCGAGACTCTTGGTTGTCTGGGAGTAAAGATAGATATCTTTAGAGAAATCCAACTGACCGCTTTCCTTCAGCTGCTTCACATCCTCAAACTTCTCTACCACGATGGCATGACTCTCCGTCTGCCCCACCAGTCCGAGCACCTCAGCATGCCCGTTCTTGCCGAAAATCACGATCTGTGCCTCCGGATTGTTGACATACTGCTTCTTGATGCGGCGCTGCAACTGGAGCACCACAGGACAGGTAGCATCGATGATTTCGATGTTGTTTCGCTCGGCAAGGGCATAAGTTTCAGGCGGTTCACCATGAGCACGGAGCAAGACCTTTACGCCCTGCAGTTCCTCCATCTGCTCATGGTCTATCGTGATGAGTCCCGCTTCATGCAGGCGCTCCACCTCCATACCGTTATGCACAATATCGCCCAGGCAGTAAAGTTTACCGCCCTTAGCCAACTCCTCTTCAGCTTTCTTGATGGCAGTGGTTACGCCAAAGCAGAACCCACTGCCGTTATCTATTTCTATCTGCACGATATTCGTTTTTAATTCATTGTACATTAATCTTCACCACCACCTTAGCATGTTCAGGATCATTCGTAATCATGAGGATACGAGGGTGTCTGACACGCGATTTCTTCAAGTCGGCAGCCACAGCCGTCACCTTCATCTTAACGGTCTCTCCTGGCTGAATCTTACTCTTCTTCAGGTTCACCTGCAAGCCCATCGTAAACATCTGCATGCTACGGATATCCAGTTCCGACTTACCCTTATTGGTAATCAGAATCTCACCCTTCAGTTTCTTCTTTCCATTGAAACTACCCAGATTGAGATCGGTGGCAGACATCTCTATCTTCGGAGCCAGTGCCTTCTTGGCTGGAGTCATGTTCTCGAAACCAGGAAGAAGAACGGCTGATACCACGATTTCCTTCTCTGGCGCAACCTTATCGCCAGGACGCTCACCGAGATAAACCGATGTCTGGTTCAAGCCCAGGTCGCGCAGTTTCTTGGAATCCAGCACGAAACTGATTTCGGCAGAATGACGCGGAGCCACCTTGGAAGGCGATACGAAAGCATGAAGATAGGATGGCAGATGCATCACTACCGGCTCCAGTAATTCGTCGGTAGGATTGAAGATATGGATGCGCTGAACCGGACGGTCGCCACGGTTCACGTCATCAAACTCCACCTCCTGGGCATCACTCTTGATGACACCCAACATCTCATCGTAAGAACCAGCGAAATCTACTACGCTGCCCACTACCTTTCCCCTCATAGAGAGGATGAACGGGTCTTCACCCGCATTGGTATAGAGACAAACCTGCTTGGTGAAAGTACCCATCTGCTTGGCATCGTATACCGCCTTGATGACGAAACTTTCGCCGGCAGCAATGCCCGTCTTCGGATAATCTACCTCCGTACAGCCGCAGCTTTTCAATACATTGTTGATAACCAACGGCTTGTGCCCGTCATTCTTCAGCACGAATTCGGCAGTTACAGGCTTGTGGAACACCACCTGTCCGCAGTCTACCACCTCGTGCTGGGTTGTAATCTTCTGTGCTGATGCAGGCAGCGCCAACAGCGCTGAGAGCATCCATATATTCATCCGTTTCATACTATTCTATTTTAAATTATCAATCTATAAACTTTTAACTATCAATTATTAACTTTCAATTCATAAGTCTCTGTGCGGCCACCAAACTCCGGACTGTAGGTACACTCAGCGGTGCAAGTTCCGCTCTGATAGTCGCCCTTTCTATCCACGTAATACTCCATTTCTACGATGTGCTTACCTTTAGATAAACGATCGAAATAGAAATTTGTTGCATGATCTCTTGGAGAAACATAGCAGCCTATGCCCCACTGATAACCGCTCAACTGGTTGACCGGCTCCAGACATGCCGCACGCTTATCCGTAATCTGCACGAAGTCATAGTCGCGGTCGGCGGTGATGAGGAGCGTTACCTTCACCTTCTCGCCTACCTTCGCCTGCGCCTTGCCCTTACCCTCAGATTCGGCAGGAACGATGACACGGCGCACCTTGATGCCCGACTCCATGGAACCGATTTCGCTGATAGGCTGCTTAAACTCTGCATAGACGGCTCCCCAGCTGGTATAATCGCTCTTCTTCTGGATGCTCAGCTTAGATGCCTTGCCCGTCTTTTCGGTCTTCACATAGCCCAAAGTAGTGGAATCCTGCGGCATCGGCAGCAGCTTTCCGTCCAGTTTCAGCACGGCATTCTCAGCCTTCCTGTTCCAGTTGCTCTCATTGCCCTTCATAAAGGCGTAGACAGCATCCACGGTGTTCACCGGCGTATCCCAAACCTGGGTGCGTTTCGACATCAGGAGCCAGCGCTGCAGTTCCTCGATGGTCTGCTTGTCGTTCGGCTTCAGCATCTGCATCGCCTCTATCACGGATACCTGGGTTGGTATCTTATAGTTTCTCCAGCTGTAGAGTGCCTTGCGGGTATCGTAGTAGCGACCCATCTCCTCGCGGTAAACGGCATATTCGTTCACGCTCTGCAGATATTCGCCAGCCTTCTCGCGGTAAGCAGCATTCTGCTTGCTGTTTCTGGCGAGAACCACGGCAGCACGCGCCTTGCCATAGATGGAGAAATCACCCGTCATCTTCGACATCTTGTCCAAAAGATAAGCTTTATCCTGCTCCAGATTCTGCTTCATCTTTCTGCCATCCATCGAAAGGATGTAGAGATAATGCAGCGCCTGTTCGCTAGGACTCACCTTCTGCTTTTTCTCCTCCTGCTTCTTCATTTCTCTTACTTCCCGAGCTGTCTGCAGAGAGAGATAGTTCAGAGCCGAAGTCAGCATCCGGGCGGTTGATTTCTGCACACCTGCGATGGCATTCAATCGAACCATCATTTCGGCTACCGACGTAGTCATATACCGGCTGCCCTTCATGCCCTTCCACCATGAGAAGGAACCGTCAGCGTTCTGCAACTTCTTCAGTTTCTCCACCTGATTCTGCAGACGGATGCTCTCCTGAGAGAGAGTCTTCTGAGAATGATTATCCAAAGAGAGAGTCTTCTGGATATGGGTGGTAATGGTATTGGCGTAGATGGCAGACATCAACGAGATGGCGTTCTCCTCATCCGGATTACTGATAGCTGGCAGCGCCTTCACCATCAGCCAACTTGGGTTATTGGTGTACTCGATGGTTACCTTTGCCTCTTCAGCGCCCTTCGCCTGTTTGCCCTCCTTGTTCAGGAAGAGTTTGCTCAGGTCGAAGTTCTGCTCACCCTTCTGATGCAGGGTGATAGGCAGGGTGTTCACCACGAGTTCACGGTTGCTCAAAACCGGCAGATAGTGCTGTTCACCATCGCTGTAGCCATTACCGGCAGCCACCACCTTATTAATATATACGCCTTCTTTCAGTCCCTGGACATCAAAGGAGATGGTAGCAGAGCCCTCGGCAACGATGCTGTAGTTCTGCGTCTTCTGCCAAACCACCTTGTTGGTCTCCGGGTCGAGAATCTGCATACGGGCGTTGCCGCTCACTTTCTTGTCGGAAGTATTGAAGAGTTTCACCACGATGGTGCTCTTATCGCCCTCACGCAGGAAGCGAGGCATGTTTGGCTGCACCATCACGGTTTTCTGAGCCACAGCCTCATCCACCAGCAAACCATTGCGCATCTCCTTGTCATGAGCCAAGCCCATGAACTTCCAGGTAGTCACGCTCTCCGGCAGGGTAAATCTGATGGCTACGTTGCCATTGTTGTCGCTCTCCAAGGCTGGATAGAAGAAGGCAGTCTCGTTCAGGTTTTCACGCACCTGCACATTGTCAAGGTACTGTCCTACGTCTGAGCCAGAACCACCTACAAACTGCGGCATCTCCTCTACTACATCAAAAACCTTGTTGGCAGATGGAGCAGCCGCTGCAACACGGGTCATCTTAGAGCCATGAATCCTTATGACTTTCGCTTCCTCTCGAACCAGCTCGTCTTTCTTTATACGAACAGCCTCAACGGTTCTGCCAGAAGAACGTTCCAACTTGCTCAGTTCCACCGCTTGCATATAAGCATAATAGCTAAAGAATTTGCCATCAAACTTATCTACATCCAGTCCCCTCTCGTCATAATATTTGGTAGGATAAACGCCATTCAAGTATAATGAACGGAAAGTGAGGTTGTCCTCCCAGTAGCAGTCTGGCAAACTCTGATAGAAGCCCAGGGAGAAATTCCAGGAATGCGGGGCTATCTGGTCGAGCGACTTGTCATAGAGTACGCTCATCAGCTGCGCCTTGGCTGGCTTGCCGTCAGGGGTGGTAATCTTCAGCGTCCACTCCTCCTTCTGTCCAGGGGTCAGACGGTTGCGGAAGGTCTTCCAGGCGATATTCAGTTTCTTCTCAGGCAAAGGACGGGCGATGCTCATCATTCGGGTATAGCACTTGCCTTGCTTCACGAAACTATAGTTCAGTACGATGCCCGACGCATATTCCTCCTTGTAGGTGAAAGGCAGAGTCACGATACTGTCGCCCAACTCCCAGGCGCCCTTCTCCAGCAGTTTGTTGCCGGCGATGATGGAATATACGATGTGCGCTCCGTTCTCCGAAGAGCCCACCTGGATATAGACCGGCTTGCCATCACGAGGGAAGGTCTTCGCCGTCTGATAATACCATTCGGTAGTTGGCTCCACCGGATGGGTATCCTTCATGCTGAAAAGGGTGAATTTCTGCTGCAGGGTGTCCTGTCCGCAGATTGCCTCCAGCTGATGAACGCCAGATTTCCAAGCGAGGGAAGAAGATGCAGAGGAAGAAGCATATTCCTTGATAGAAACCGGTGCATTCGCCTCGGCATCCTTCCATTCGCCCTTATCAATTCGATATTTTAACCTACTAGAAATCGGCATACCACTGGCATTGCGGTAAGCGAAGGTCACCGTCTTCAGACTGTCTGTTTCGATACGCTTAGGAAGATTCACCGTGAGGATGGTTGGCTTGGTGCCCAGAGGCAGACTCATCACGCCCTCGTGGCTCTCGCCGCTGATGTCGGTAACGATGGCTGAGACCTCGAAGTTAAAGAAACGGGCGATGCGCATGAAATCGCTCATATCAGCCTCGTCTTTTCCTGACAAGGAAGCCTCCAGCGGAATCTCGACGTCGAAGGTTCCGTCCTCACGAGTCACGCAACTGTCAGTCTTCACCAACTGTCCGGCAGAGCCTGCGCCCCACCACCAAAGCTGGTTTCTGCGGGTCACCTGATACTCCACCTTGGCACCCTGTACCGGCACTCCGGCATAGGTCTTGGCTGAAGCTTTCACCACCACGGTGTCGCCCCAGGTATATTTCTCGTTCACCTTCGGGAAGGTAATCTCGAAGGTTGGACGCTTGTACTCCTCAACTCTGAAATATTCGCTTGCTGTACCATTCACGGAGATGGAATACTGTCCTGTCTTTCCCTCCTTCGGGAGTTCGAAATCTACCGAAGCCGTACCATATTCATCGGTCGTAGCCTTCTGCTCAGCCACCTGCTTCCAGTTAGGATCTCGCAGGATAAAATTCAGTTCCATGCTCTTGCCAGGCACACTGGCATCCAAGCCCTTCTTCACGATGTAGGAAATGGCTGAGGCATGCACGGTCTGACCCGGGCGATAGATGCTGCGGTCGGTAAACAGCTGATGTTCAATCTTGTCATCCTTCCGTTCGTAATAGCGGGTGCGAGAAAGATAGATATCCTTGGCAGGCGTAAACTTGTCATTGCTGGTGGAAATCAAGACGTTTCCATCCACATTCTTGAAGTAAGCCTCTCCGTTCTCATCTGTTGTCAAGCGGGCATGAACTATTCGCTTGTCCTTCTTCGTCTTGAAATCATACCGCTGGTCGTAGAGTTCTATCTTCGCCCCGGCGATAGGCTGTCCGTCGGTAGCATTCACCACCACATAGCGATGCCTGTCATCAGGCAACTGCTGGATCATCACCGCCAGATTGCTCACATAGAAGAGTTCTCGCTGCGGAGCGATGCCGGTATTATCCGAAGTCACCTCCATCAGATAGGCACCCAGCGGCAGATTGCCACCGATTTCGATGGAATCCTTCACCTCTTCGTAATCCGGGCGACCGTAGTAGTTGCGGCTGTAATCCTTCTGATGCAGCTTCGTAGTCTTCTTCAGGAGCATCTTATAGGTAGCCTCATCCTGCGCATTATAATCGTTATCTGCCGTAATATTGAGGCGGGAAATGCTGATTTTCAGGTTCTGGAGATTGCGCACGTTCAGCTGCACCCACGCCTTCTCCCCAGGTCGCAATACCTGTGGCATATCCTTCACCCGGAACATCGGTTCGGTGAGTCGCTTCTGCGCATTTCTCAGTTCGTTCATTCTCGACCAACCGCCCCAGCGGCTCAGCGCATAGTTGATATAGTTGAGCTTATCCTGCGGTTTGGCATCGGTAGCACCTTCCATGAAGCGGAAATGCTCCACGGCAAGTTCGCCTGCCTCCGGAATATCCTGATAAACCTGGATGAGCGAGTCGATGGTCTGAAGATACTTCGATTTCTTCACCTCTCTCACGTCGTCCTGGCGGTATTTCTCGATGAGCTTATAGGCACAGAGACAAGCCGCACCCCGATTGCCCACCTTATTATAATAGGTGTACAGCTGCAGATACGCCTCCTTGCTGTCTGCCTCGAATCCGATGAGATGAAGCAAATCATTCTTGAAGGAACTTCCGTCCACCCCTTTTAGAGTCAGCGGCACATACTCAGTAGAAGCATGCTTGGCAAGAAGCTCTGGGTGCGCCATCGCTTTCTTGAAAAACTCCTGGCTCTTCTTCAGGTTTACCTTTCGCTGACTTTGATAATAAGAAGCATCCTCCCTTTGTTCCAAAGAAGCCTCATCCACTTCTATTCCATACGGATTATCATGATATACCTTGCCGAGCACAGCATATCTCACCGCTTTCAGCATCGGGTCATTTGTCTTCAAAGCTTCAGCCTCCATCCGCTTCACATTCGGTGTCAGTGAGTCTGCAGAAATCTCTTTCCAGAGTGTCATCTGTCTTGTTTCAGCCGCCAGCAGCTGCCCGTAATCTTTGGCAGCCGAGGCCTTGGCGATGATTTTCTTCATCACCGCGATTTCGCTCTTAGGCTGGTCCTTCTGAGCTTTGATTTCAGCTTGCTTCCACAAGTTGTCGTATGTTTGAGCCGCTACCTGCAAGGTTGCAAAGAGGGCTACCAGAAGTGATAAAATGTTTCTTTTCATAAGCCAACTGTATAAAATGTTAATAGAATGATGATAATCATCAAACTTTTCATTGCAAAAATACAAAAAAAAACTGTTTTCTAACCCCGAAACTTAAACTTTTTACTATCTTTGCATCAAAATAGTATATTTTACCAAGAAATAACATTAAAAAAACAATGGCAGAAAAAAAGTATGGTCATTTTGATGACGCCAATCGCGAATACGTGATTACTGACCCAAAGACCCCATGGCCTTGGATCAATTATTTGGGTAACGAGGATTTCTTCTCGCTCATCTCAAACACAGCAGGTGGTTATTCCTTCTACAAGGATGCCAAGTTCCGTCGCATCACCCGTTATCGCTACAATGGTGTGCCGATGGATAACGGCGGTCGCTATTTCTATATCAAAGATGGCGATACCGTATGGAACCCGGGATGGAAACCTTGCAAGACACCGCTCGACAGCTACGAGTGCCGCCACGGCATGAACTATACCCGCATCACGGGCAGCAAGAACGGCGTGGAGGCGAGTGTGCTCTTCTTCGTACCGCTCCATACATGGGCTGAGGTGCAGAAGATGACGCTGAAGAACCAGACTGAGGAGGTGAAGACCCTCAAGGTGTTCTCCTTTGCAGAGTGGTGCCTCTGGAATGCTGCTACCGATATGGAGAACTTCCAGCGCAACTTCTCTACAGGCGAGGTGGAGGTAGAGGGTTCTACCATCTATCACAAGACTGAATATCGTGAGCGCCGCAACCACTATGCTTTCTATACAGTGAATACCGAGATTCAGGGCTACGATACCGACCGCGAGAGCTTCATCGGACTCTACAACGAGTTTGCCGAGCCTGAGGCTGTGATGGAAGGCAAGCCACGCAACAGCTTTGCCCACGGCTGGAGCCCTATCGCATCTCATTATATCGAGGTCACCCTGCAACCAGGCGAGAGCCGCGACCTCATCTTCCTGCTGGGCTATGTGGAGAACGAGCAGGACAAGAAGTTCAGCGCCAAGAAGGTAATCAACAAGGAGAAAGCTCATCAGCTTATCGCCAAGTTTGATACCACAGAAAAGGTGGATGCTGCCTTTGCAGAACTCAACCAGTACTGGGATAACCTGCTGAACATCTTCACCGTGAAGAGCGGCAACGACAAGTTAGACCGCATGGTGAACATCTGGAACCAGTATCAGTGCATGATTACCTTCTGCATGTCGCGTTCGGCTAGTTTCTTCGAGAGCGGCATCGGTCGAGGCATGGGCTTCCGCGATTCCAACCAGGACCTCGTAGGTTTCGTTCATCAGATACCTACCCGTGCCCGCCAGCGCATCATCGATATCGCCAGCACCCAGTTCCCTGACGGTGGCTGCTACCACCAGTATCAGCCGCTCACCAAGCGTGGCAACAACGATATCGGTGGCGGTTTCAACGACGACCCATGCTGGCTCATCTTCGGTACCGTAGCCTATATCAAGGAGACGGGCGACTTCTCTATCCTCGCTGAGCAGGTGCCTTTCGACAACCAGCCAGGCACAGAAGTAAGCCTCTTCGAGCACCTCAAGATTTCGATGAACCATGTTATCAACAACCTGGGTCCACACAAGTTGCCACTCATCGGAAGAGCCGACTGGAACGACTGTCTGAACCTGAACTGCTTCTCCTGGGACCCGAACGAGAGTTTCCAGACCACCGAAAACAAGGGCGAAGGAAGCAAGGCAGAGAGTCTGATGATAGCCGGTCTGTTCGTGGTTACCGGCAAGGATTATGTGGCTCTGTGCAAGCAGCTTGCCAAGGAAGCTATGGAAAGCAAGGAGGGCGAAATAGCCGGCCTTGCAGAGGAAGATTATTTGACAGAAGCCGAGCGCATGCAGCAGGCTGTAGATGAGATGAACGAGGCTGTGAAGCAGCATGGATGGGACGGTGAATGGTTCCTCCGCGCTTACGATTTCTTCGGCAACAAGATTGGTAGTGATGAGAACGAGGAAGGCAAAATCTTCATCGAGAGCCAGGGCTGGTGTACGATGGCTGGTATCGGTTTGGAAGAAGGACTCTGCGATAAAGCACTGGACAGCAGCAAGAAACGACTGGAATGCGAGCACGGAATGGTGCTGAACAACCCAGCTTACACTACCTATCATGTAGAAATGGGTGAGATTTCTTCTTATCCTGAAGGCTACAAGGAGAACGCCGGTATCTTCTGCCATAACAATCCTTGGGTCATCATCGGAGAAACTGTAGCCGGCCGAGGCAACGATGCCTGGAGCCATTATACCAAGATTCTGCCTAGCTATGTAGAGGAAAAATATCAGACACTTCACAAGGTAGAGCCTTATGTAAACTGCCAGATGGTAGCCGGTAAGGATGCAGCCAAACCGGGCGAAGGAAAGAACTCCTGGCTCACCGGTACAGCGGCATGGATGTGGTATACAGTATCAGAATTCATCCTCGGCATCAAGCCAGATTATGAAGGTTTGCTCATCGATCCTTGTCTCCCAAGCACCGCTAAGGAGTATGAGGTAACCCGCAAGTTCCGTGGTGGCGAATACCATATCACAGTAAAGAATCCTAGCGGAAACCAGAAGGGTGTGAAGCAGATTACAGTGGATGGCACTCCTATCTCAGGCACCATCGTTCCTTGCTCTGAAGGCAAGCATGAAGTAGTGGTTGAGATGTAAATCAGCCAGATCTCATCAAGTTACGATTTGAAAGTTCAATGTAACGAAACTCCATTTCATACCCATGCCCCCTGTTTTAGGGGGTATGGGTATCACAATAAACACTTGACGCCCTATTTTAGGGAGTCAAGTATCTTATCTATCTGATAATCTACCACTTAACTTTTAATACAAGCACCTATTCAACAGTATCAAGAGTAAGATTCTAAGTCTCTATCATTTCCTCAGTTCCTCAGTTCCTCAGTTCCTCAGTTTTTTCCTAAGGGGTATATAGCCCTTATAGTTCAAAGTTGTTTTAAATTGTTATATATTATATATTAT
>ERZ1504738.173-NODE-173-length-14471-cov-10.825680_pt1 | contig 14471 bp, 9 predicted proteins | sample MGYA00575735_ERZ1504738 | MGnify/ENA primary metagenome ERZ1504738 (study PRJEB39906, sample SAMEA3182082) | gut metagenome | biome: human; feature: gut; material: Stool; isolation source: human stools | place: Canada | collected 2012-12-04 ...
CGATGCTTGGCAAAACTCAGCATAAAGCGCTTGGGCTGCTTGCGCTCTACCGTCTTTACGCCACACTTCCGTATAAGATAAAAACCTAACATACAAGACTCTGCAACAAACTGCTCCACTACTTCTACGGGAACAATTGCAGAGAAAATACCATCATCAGAAAGCAGCCGTTTTACACCCGCAAACAAATCGCGGAACGGAAGACTGTCCGTATGTCTCGCCATCGTCCTCTTACTGTCCGGATTTTTCAAGCTATCAACAAAGAACGGAGGATTGCTCACTATCGCATCAAAAACACCGGCAGCCTTCAAACCTTCAGCAGTTCCAGAAGCCTCAGCAGCTTCCGAAGCTCCCCCGAAATCCTGCAGTCTGCAGCATTCTATTTCCACCCTGTCGCGAAACGGACTGGCCATCACATTCTCCCTCGCCTGTCCGCAGGCATCAGCATCCATATCAATCCCCACTACCTCAGCTTCAGGAAAACGCTGCGCCATCATGAGCGAAATCAGTCCCGTTCCGGAACCAATGTCCAGAATCCGCCTGCCACCTTGCGCCCATGCACCCAGCAAAACGCCGTCAGTTCCCACTTTCATGGCACAACGGTCTTGCTCTATCTCAAACTGTTTAAATCGAAAATTACCCATAAATTCTTCTGTCTTTTTACAGAAGAAAACGAATGCGTCGCCGATTTATTTTATCGCAAGCAGCAGAAATTGCCACTTCCACCTGCAAAAGCAGCTACTTACATCTATAAAAACGGGTACTAATATATAGAAAAAGCAATTTTATTATTAAATAATCTATCATCTTCCACGATATTTCACAAAAAATGAGTACCTTTGCACGGAAAATAGAAATCATAACAAAATGGATAATAGAAGAACAAGTACCCGAATACAAATGATTGCAGACTACGAGGGCGACCCGAAAACCCTGATCGAAGACCAGGAAGAAGGCTTGTACCCTACCCTCTGCATGCGAGATATTGTAGTTTTCCCTACCAACATGACCCCTATCGTTGTGGGCAGAAAGGAAAGTCTGAATCTCGTCCGGATGCTGGAAAAGAAACCAGACACCATATTCTGCGTATTCTGCCAGAAGAATAAAGACACAGAATCGCCCTACGAAGAAGACCTCTACCCTGTAGGTGTCTTCGCCAAACTCATCAAGGTGATCAAGATGCCTGGCACAGAGCAGATGAGCATCATCATCCAGGGTCTGGGCAGATGTCAGATGAAACATCTCGTTCAAAAAGAGCCTTACACAGTAATTGACGTAAAAAGTCTTCCGGAGAAATGGCCTGACGAGAACAACGATGAACTCTTCAGAATGCTCTACGAGAACTTCCATTACGAAGCGACAGACTATATCAAATCAAACGCCAACTATACTGATGAGGCCATCCAGGCCATCAACGAACTCTCGAGCATTCACATGCAGTGCAACTTCATGTGCTCCCTCCTCCCTTTCTCCATCGAGGATAAAATCAAGATGCTGAAAGAGGAAAATCTCAGCGAGCGCATCATGATTGCCATCAGATCCCTGAACAAGGTGCGCCATCTGCTACGCATCCAGACTGAGATTGAGAACAAAACCCACTACGACCTCGATGAACAACAGAAGGAATACTTCCTCAAGCAGCAGATCAAGAACATCAAGGAAGAACTGGGAGAAGGCAACGCCAGTCCGGAGAAGAAGGAGATTCTGGAGAAGGCGAAACAGAAGAACTGGAGCGAAGAGACAGCCAAGATCTTCAAGAAAGAAATTGCCAAGCTCGACACCCTGAACCCGCAGAGTCCTGACTATTCGATACAGATAGGATTCCTGCAGACCATGGTAGATTTGCCTTGGAACTCCTACACCCAGGACGACCTCAGTCTGACCCGTGCCAAGCGCATCCTGAACCACGACCACTACGGCATGGAGAATGTGAAGGAGCGCATCCTGGAATTCCTCGCCGTAAGAGCACTGAACGGCGGCGGCAAGAGTCCTATCCTCTGCCTCTACGGTCCTCCGGGCGTAGGAAAGACCAGTCTGGGCAAGAGCATCGCAGCAGCCATGAAGCGCAAGTATGTACGCATGTCGCTGGGCGGTCTGCACGATGAAGCCGAAATCCGCGGTCACCGCCGCACCTATGTGGGAGCCATGCCGGGCCGCATCATCAAGAACATGCTGAAGGCAGGCAGCAGCAATCCGGTCTTCATCCTCGACGAGATTGACAAGGTGGCGCAGAGCAATTTCAACGGCGACCCTGCATCAGCCCTGCTCGAAGTGCTGGACCCGGAACAGAACAATGCCTTCCACGACAATTATCTCGATATGGATTACGACCTCTCCAAGGTGCTCTTCATCGCCACAGCCAATGACCTGAGCGTCATTCCGCGTCCGCTCCTCGACCGTATGGAGCTGATAGAAGTAGGCGGCTACATCACCGAAGAGAAGACAGAGATTGCCAAGCGCCATCTCGTACCGGAAGAGCTGGAAAGCACCGGACTCGACAAGGTTTCGCCGAAGGTAAGCTTCAACAAGAATGCCCTCGAATTCATCATCGAGCACTATACCCGTGAGAGCGGCGTAAGACAGCTGAAGAAACAGATTGACAAGAGTCTGCGCAAGATGGCTTACAAACTTGCCTGCAACCAGGAGCTGAAGAACTACACCATCACCCCTGCCGAAGTAAAAGACCTGCTGGGCAATCCGCCGTTCAACCGCGACATCTACCAGGGCAACGACTATGCAGGAGTGGTAACCGGACTGGCCTGGACCTCAGTGGGCGGCGAAATCCTCTACATCGAAACCTCGCTCAGCAAGGGCAAGGCAGGCAAGCTCACCTTGACCGGAAATCTGGGCGACGTGATGAAGGAATCAGCCATTATCGCACTGGAATACGTCAAGTCGCACATCGACCTGCTGCAGGTAGACTACCGCATCTTCGAGCAGTGGAACATCCACATCCACGTGCCTGAGGGAGCCACTCCGAAAGACGGTCCTTCTGCCGGAATCACCATCGCCACCAGCATCGCCTCAGCCATCACCCAGCGCAAGGTGCGTGCCAACACAGCCATGACCGGCGAGATAACCCTCCGCGGCAAAGTGCTTCCGGTAGGCGGAATCAAGGAGAAGATTCTGGCAGCCAAGCGGGCAGGAATCAAGCACATCGTGATGTGCAGGGAGAACCAGAAGAACGTAGAGGAAATACCGGAGAAATATCTCAAGGGCGTAGACTTCCACTATGTAGAGAATGTGGCTGACGTCTGGCAGTTCGCGCTGACCGACGAGAAGGTGAAAAACCCTACAGACTTCAGCATTGAGGAAAATGATAAAAAAGAATAGAAATGAAATTTGAATTACAAGTAACAGATAAAGCAAGCGATGCGCGTACAGGCATCATCACCACCGACCACGGACAGATCAAGACCCCAATCTTCATGCCCGTAGGAACCGTAGGAAGCGTGAAGGGCGTCCACTTCGAGGAACTCAAGAAGCAGGTCATGGCACAGATTATCCTCGGAAACACCTATCACCTCTACCTGCGCCCAGGTCTTGACGTCATCAGGGCAGCAGGCGGATTGCACAAGTTCAACGGCTGGGACCGTCCTATCCTCACCGACAGCGGCGGCTTCCAGGTTTTCTCGCTCACCGGCATCCGCAAGCTCAAGGAAGAAGGCTGCGAGTTCCGCTCCCACATCGACGGCAGCAAGCACTTCTTTACACCAGAAAATGTGATGGACACCGAGCGCGTCATCGGAGCCGACATCATGATGGCCTTCGATGAATGTCCACCGGGACAGAGCGATTACCAGTACGCCAAGAACAGCCTCATGCTCACCCAGCGCTGGCTAGACCGCTGCATCAAGCGGTTCAATGAAACCGAGCCCCTCTACGGCTATCAGCAGAGTCTCTTCCCTATCGTTCAGGGCTGCACCTTCCCGGACCTGCGCCGCGAAGCAGCCAAATACATTGCCGACAAGGGAGCCGACGGAAATGCCATCGGCGGACTTGCCGTAGGAGAGCCTACCGAGGTGATGTATGAGATGATAGAAGTAGTGAACGAAATCCTGCCGAAAGACAAGCCGAGATATCTGATGGGCGTAGGAACCCCGCAGAACATCCTCGAAGCCATCGAGCGCGGCGTAGACATGTTCGACTGCGTAATGCCGACCCGCAACGGCCGCAACGCCATGCTCTTCACCTATCAGGGCACGATGAACATGCGCAACAAGAAGTGGGAGAAAGACTTCAGTCCGGTAGATCCAGACGGCTGCGACATCGACCTCGTAACCACGAAGGCCTACCTCCACCACCTCTTCAAGGCCCAGGAGCTGCTGGCGATGCAGATAGCCAGCATCCACAACCTCTCTTTCTATCTGCGCCTCGTGACCGATGCCCGCCATCATATCGAGCAGGGCGATTTCGTGGCATGGAAGAATTCCATCATCGACCAGCTTGGCCGAAGAATTTAAGTAAGCAAGCATCATGAAAGATTTTAAGAAAATAAGAAAACACCGCCGGCTCTACCGCACCGGCCGATGGGCTTCCCGCAAGTTCGGGTGGCTCATCAGGGCTGTGCGCTGGCTGGCTCACAAGCTCCGGTTCCTGCGCATATTCAGGTTTCTCAACCCGTTCAGGTACATCAAGAAGCTCGACTGGTACATTATCAAGAAGTTTCTGGGCTACTATTTCTTCTCCATCGCCCTGATCATCTCCATCGCCATCGTCTTCGACTTCAACGAGAACCTGTCAAAATTCACAGAGCACCATGCACCGGCGCGCGCAATCATCTTCGATTACTACGCCAACTTCGTGCCCTATTTTGCCAACCTCTTCAGTGCGCTGTTCGTGTTCGTGGCGGTCATTCTCTTCACCAGCAAGCTGGCAAGCAATTCCGAAATCATCGCCATCCTGGCGTCGGGAGTATCCTTCAAGCGTCTCCTCCGCCCATACATGATTACCTGCGTGCTGCTCTCAGCCCTCTCCTTCGGGCTCTCAGCCTACGTCATTCCCCACGGAACCGTTATCAGGCAGAACTTCGAGACGATGTACAAGAACAAGAAGAAGAATACCAGTGCCGAGAATGTACAGCTGCAGGTAGACAAGGGAGTGATTGCCTATATGCAGCATTACGACAACAGCATGAAACGCGGCTACGGATTCTGTCTCGACAAGTTCCAGGACAAGAAACTCGTAAGTCACCTTACAGCGATGGACATCCAGTACGACACCATTTCCGACAGCAAGTATCACTGGCAACTGAGCAACTGGAAAGTCCGCAAGCTCCAGGGCATGAAGGAGCATATTACGAGCGGAGCCCAGAAGGACACCATCATCATGATGGAACCTACCGACCTGGTCTATTCCAAGGGTCAGCAGGAAACCTTCACCAGTCCTGAGCTCCGCGATTACATCTCCAAGCAGATCAACCGCGGTTCGGGCAACGTAGTACAGTACGAGGTAGAATACCACAAGCGCATCGCCTCTTCCTTCGCCTCGTTCATCCTCACCATCATCGGTGTCTCCCTCTCAGCCCGCAAGCGCAAAGGCGGCATGGGAGCAGCATTGGGCGTAGGACTTGCGCTGAGTTTCGGCTACATCATGCTGCAGACGGTTTCTGCCACCTTCGCCATCCAGGCCAACTTCCCGCCTGTCCTGGCAGCGTGGCTTCCAAACTTCCTCTTCGCCATCGTAGCCTACTTCTGCTACCGCAAGGCACCGAGGTAAAAAGTCAACATTCAACATTCAACATTCAACATTAAAAAAAAATGTATTTCGACGAATTAGATTTAAACGACAACGTGCTCGACGCATTATACGACATGCGCTTCGACACATGCACTCCTGTACAGGAAAAGTGCATTCCAGAGATATTAGAAGGTCACGATGTATTGGGCGTAGCCCAGACCGGAACCGGCAAAACCGCAGCCTATCTGCTGCCAGTATTGAGCAAGCTCGATGACGGCGGTTATCCGAAAGACGCCATCAACTGCGTCATCATGTCACCAACCCGCGAGCTCGCCCAGCAGATAGACCAGGCGATGCAAGGCTTCGGCTATTACCTGCAGGGCGTGAGCAGCGTAGCCGTATACGGCGGCAACGACGGCAACCGTTACGATCAGGAGTTGCGCAGCCTCCGCATGGGCGCCGATGTAGTCATCGCCACCCCGGGCCGTCTCATCTCCCATATCTCTCTGGGCAATGTAGACCTCAGCAAGGTAAGCTTCTTCATTCTCGACGAGGCCGACCGCATGCTCGACATGGGTTTCTCTGAAGACATCAAGACCATCGCGGCAAAACTGCCAAAGACCTGCCAGACCATCATGTTCTCGGCAACCATGCCTGAGAAGATAGAAGAACTGGCTAAGACCCTGCTCAAGAATCCGGTAGAAATCAAACTTGCCGTCAGCAAGCCAGCCGAGAAAATCAAGCAGGAAGCATACGTATGCTACGAAACCCAGAAGATGACCATCATCAAGGACATCTTCAAGGCGGGCGACCTGAAGCGTGTCATCGTCTTCAGCGGCAGCAAATTCAAGGTGAAGCAACTCGCAGCTTCCCTCCAGCAGATTGGAGTAAACTGCGGAGCCATGCACAGCGACCTGGAACAGGCTGAGCGCGACGATGTGATGTTCAAGTTCAAGAGCGGACAGTATGATGTTCTCGTAGCTACCGACATTGTGGCGCGCGGAATCGACATCGATGATATTGAGATGGTCATCAATTACGATGTTCCTCACGATACAGAAGATTACGTTCACCGCATCGGCCGTACAGCCCGTGCCAACCGCGATGGTAGAGCCATCACCTTCGTAAGCGAAGAAGACCAGTACTGGTTCCAGCAGATAGAGAAATTCCTGGAGAAGGTGGTAGACAAAATGCCTCTCCCTGAGGGATGCGGCGAAGGTCCTGAATACATCAAGCTCAACAAGCCGAAGAAGAAAGGCGCAAACGGAAGAAACAACAGACGCGGTAACGGCGGAAACGGCGAGGCCGGAAAGAACAGCGCCAAGAACCGCCGACAGAAAGACCGCGACCAGACTTCTCACAAGCGCAAGCCAAACAAGCCAAACGAGCGTCAGGAAAAAGCACCACGCAGCAACGAGCAGCAGCCTCAGCAAGGTAACAGGCAGCAGAACGCAAAGCAGCAGCCACAGCAGGGCAACAGGCAGCAGAACGCAAAGCAGCAGCCTCAGCAGGGCAACAGGCAGCAGAACGCAAAGCAGCAGAACAGAAAGCCAGCCCAGCCAGGCGAGCAGCCAAAGAACAGCAACAGCCAGAAGCGCCGCAATAACAGCAATAACAGCAACCAGCAGCGCCCAGGCAACGAGAACAATGTTCGCCCGGGCAGCAACGGCCGTGGCAGAGGCGTAGCCCAGAAAAAGGGCGACAAGCCGGCTGCACGCAAGCACACCCCTATCGTAAATCCACAGAAGCAAGAAAACGCTGTGAAGAAATTCATCAAGCGCATCTTCGGATTCAAGAAATAGGTAAATAATTATCTTTTAAAAGGAAAGAGGAATGATGAAAGAGCTACCTCTCCCCCCGCTCATGACCATCAGCCTCACACTGACGATCGGAATCATCATAGCCAAATGGGGCTATGATGATTTCAACATGCGCTTCTGGCTCATCATCTCCATCATTTCATGCGCCCTTGGCAGCATCATCTTTTTCCTTACTGAGTTCTTAAGCCAAAAAGCTTACTTCAGCAGGAGCCACCAGCTTCTCATCTTCTCCCAATGCGTGATGATTCATTTATGCATCCTGAGCCTTGGGGCTTTTCTTACCTGTAAGCAAATAGCTGATTCCCAAACCTCTACACAACTGAAAAACTGGCAGGAACTGTCTTACCTCACACGGGCAAAAATCAATACCGAACGCTATAAAAGCAATATTGAAAGCAAACTGGTTTCCCTTCACGTAAAACAGCAAGACTATGCAGTCATCGCAGCCATGGCGCTGGGCGACAAGAGCGCACTCGACTCGAACACCCGAAACAGTTACTCCATTTCCGGAGCCAGTCACATCCTGGCAGTAAGCGGACTTCATATAGGCATTATCTTCCAGCTTTTCATCTTTCTGCTAGGCGGCAGAAAGTACTCAGTTTACACCATCATCCTGTCCCTCATCTCCATCTGGACCTACGTTTTCCTCATAGGATTGCCGGCAAGTGCAGTCCGTGCAGCCATCATGCTTTCAGCCTACAGCTTAAGTTTAGCTTTCCATCGTACCGGTCTGCCGCTCAACACATTAGCCTCAGCTTATATATTTATGCTCTTCATCAGTCCGCTCTATCTTTTCGAGTTGAGTTTCCAGCTTTCGTTCCTGGCCGTAGCCTCCATTCTGCTGTTCTTCACACCCCTTTACACCCTCCTCTCCATCCGCAGCCGTTTCATCCGTTGGGCATGGGGACTCCTTTGCGTTTCACTGGCAGCCCAGATAGGAACCCTTCCGGTCATCGTCTACACCTTCGGCAGAATATCGTGCTATTCACTTCTCACCAATTACATCGCCATTCCCGCAGCAACCCTCATCCTATATCTTGGAGCAGCATTAATCCTGTTCTCCCCACTCACGTTATGGGCGCCCATAGCACCGGTTGTCGCCCCACTCATCAGCCTTACATCAGGCGCCCTGACCAGCATCACCCAGTTTTTGAATACAGCCATAAAACTGATCAGCATGCTGCCTGGAGCAAGCATCGAAAACGTAAGAATCAGTCTGCCCCTGGTAATCGGTCTCTACGCTGTCATCCTGCTCATCTATGCCCTATGGCGCAGGATAGATAAACAGAAGTCGTCAGAATGCAAGATTCCCTGAAACGGAGATAAAGGCTTAAACCCCGAAAAACGTCTCTTATATAATAAGGTGTGCGTACACAAAAGCGCTACAAATCGTGATTAAGAATGTTAAAAAATATCTTTTTTCTACTTTTTCTGCATTTTTTCTTTCTTTTTGTTGGTGTTTTCAAGAAAAACATGTATCTTTGCAAGCAGAAATAAAGAAGTAAGAATTTAAACACAATAAAAGATTAAAGATTATGAAAGCATCAGAAGTAATCGCGAATCTCCAAAGAAGATTCCCAAACGAGCCTGAGTACATTCAGGCAGTTAGTCAGGTTCTCGGTACTATCGAGGAAGAGTACAACAAGCACCCAGAGTTTGAGAAGGCAAACCTCATCGAGCGTCTCTGCATTCCAGACCGCATCATCCAGTTCCGCGTATCTTGGGTAGATGATAAGGGCAACGTACAGACTAACATGGGTTACCGCGTACAGCACAACAACGCGATTGGCCCTTACAAGGGAGGTCTTCGCTACCACAAGTCAGTAAACTTGGGTATTTTGAAGTTCTTGGCTTTCGAGCAGACATTCAAGAACTCTCTTACTACTCTCCCAATGGGTGGTGCTAAGGGTGGTTCCGACTTCTCTCCACGTGGCAAGAGCAACAACGAGGTAATGCGTTTCTGCCAGGCTTTCATGACAGAGCTTTATCGTCACATGGGTCCAGACGAGGATGTTCCAGCTGGTGACATCGGTGTAGGTGGCCGTGAGGTAGGTTACCTCTTCGGAATGTACAAGAAGTTGACACACCAGTTCCAGGGCGTCTTGACCGGTAAGGGTCAGGAGTTCGGTGGTTCATTGATCCGTCCTGAGGCTACAGGTTACGGTAACGTATACTTCCTCTGCAACATGCTCGCTACCAAGGGTATTGACATCAAGGGCAAGACAGTTTTGGTTTCAGGTTCAGGTAATGTAGCCCAGTACACTATGGAGAAGTTGCTCCAGTTGGGTGCTAAGCCAGTTACATGTTCAGATTCTGATGGTTACATCTACGACCCAGACGGAATCGACCGCGAGAAGCTCGATTACATCATGGAGCTCAAGAACGTAGAGCGTGGCCGTATCAAGGAGTATGCAGAGAAGTATGGTGTAAAATATGTTGCAGGTGCTAAGCCTTGGTTTGAGAAGGCAGACATCGCTCTCCCATCAGCTACTCAGAACGAAATCAACGAGGAGGCAGCCAAGGCTCTCATCGCCAACGGTGTAATCGCAGTAAGCGAGGGTGCTAACATGCCTTCTACTCCAGAGGCTATCAAGGTATTCCAGGATGCTAAGATTCTCTACTCTCCAGGTAAGGCAGCCAACGCAGGTGGTGTTGCAGTATCAGGTCTTGAGATGAGCCAGAACTCAGAGCGTCTGAAGTGGTCTCGTGAGGAGGTTGATGCTAAGCTCCACGACATCATGAACGATATTCACGCTAACTGCGTGAAGTATGGTACAGAGCCAGACGGTTACGTAAATTACGTAAAGGGTGCAAACGTAGCCGGCTTCCTGAAGGTAGCTAAGGCTATGATGGCTCAGGGCATTGTATAAGGCATCTTTTATTTTTGGTGATGATTAAAATTCATTCCAGAGTATTTATTAAATATCAAATAGCGGGTCTGTGAAAGATCCGCTATTTTTTGTGTCTACTCCTTCCCCCACTCCTTCTTTACATCAAAGCAGGGACAGGCTTTGTTGGCAAATTCATTATGACCATGAATCGTGGCTAATGGATATTCCTCCTTCAGCTGCTCGATGAGCGAGCGCATTGCCGCTTTCTGTTCTCGGGTTCTTGTATCCTTCGGCTTACCTTTCTTTGATAAGCCGCCGATGTAGCAAATGCCTATACTGATGGAATTATGGCCCTTGCAATGGGCGCCAACCTCCTCTATCGCACGGCCTACATGAATGCTGCCGTCACGATAAATCACGAAATGATAACCTATGCAGCGCATTCCGCGCTCCCGGTGCCAGCGGTCAATATCCGCTACGGTGAAGTTGCGACCTTCCTTGGTCGCACTGCAATGAATGATGATTTCCTTTATCTTACGCATGATATTGAATATTAATTATTGAAAAATAAGCAGATAATTGAAGGGGATTTCGTCAACACCCAAATCCCTGATAAACAGATTGATTCTGCACGGTAGATGCTTTTTCTTCATCCTCTTGAATTCTTCATCCAACAACTGGCAAAATTCATTATAGCATTTTTCTGATTGCGTAACGATTCCGGTATAATGAGACTTGCCCAGAATGATACTCTTGTTTCTCAGACGTAGCGGACCGTTGCCAGGCACGAAGCGAGCTCTGCGCCTAACAGTACGAGGCACGTAATTGGATCTTAACAGAATAACAGGCTTGATAACAATTTCATATTTTCCTCTTTCATACTTATTTTTCTTCTTTGTCTCCGACACCTTCTTTTGCTTGGTAGGAATGAGAGAAATCTTATAACGTCCTGCTGGCAAATGACGGTTAGGACGTTCTAAGGTGTCGCAGAAAATCTTGCCACCTATAACCATTGTGCCATCCACACTCCATGGAGTGAAGCGACGGCGGAAAATATTGATGTTCATGATAATTTACAATTAATAATTGATAATGAATAATTGGATCAAGGCCGGCCATTAAGGCTGATTTAAGAACCGAAAACCAAAATGACCGGAAATGACCATGACCGGAAATGACCGGATTTTATATGATAGAAGTAACTTTCTGATAACGCTTGTCTGGTAAAATACTGATCAAACCTTGGCGCTTCCAATTCTTCAGCATCTGCCTTACCGTCTCATGGGTAGCAGTTGCGCCCTTTACAGCAACACTCTGCTGCTCTGCCTGTTCAAAGGTGAAAGTTACGTCAAGACGTTCGAAGATGGAATCATTCTTACCTCTATGTGTACGATCGTAGGGCGACTGACTGCAATAATTCTTGGATGAGAAAGCCTCTTCAATACGGCTACGGAAGAAGTAGAGCGCATTATCCAGCTGATAGTCAGCCAGCACATCAAAGACATTCAGCATAGTTGGTGTCTGCATCTTTACGAGCATTCCCTTCCACAAATCAGGTGACTCCTTCAGCTGTTTCTCGGCTCCATTGAAACCATGCTTCTGGATCAGCGTTTCCAGAACCTTGCAGAGCATGATGCAGGTCATCATTCTCATGGTGGTTGGACAGATACGGAAACGCTGGCGGGCTTTCACCTTGTCGTCATTTTTCATCGTTTCCAGTCTTATCTGTTCCAGCCATTCCCTACCCTTATCCTCCAGCTTGGGCAGAACCACCTCACCGGTCAGCAAAGGCAGAAGATGAGCAATCTGAATGATGCGGTCGCGCTGGCGTTCGTTCATCACATGCATGTTGTCAGAAAGTGGAGTGAAGGTATTATCGGGCGTTTTTGCCACGATGATACGACTTTGGAAACCATCCGTATAATTGCTTACCACTCGATAGAGCGCATCAGGAGTGCCGCACATCACCACGTTCCATAACAGTCTGTCTATATGAACATTCACTGCATCTGCACTTCTTGCTTCACGCTCATAGCTTGTTCCGTCGTAAGCCTGTCTCAACATAACGGAAAAGTCGCTCATTGCCGATTTCCACTTCTGCGCTACGGTGTCAGCTTCCGGAGTAAACGAGAAGGCGTGCTTGCCTTCCGTGTTAGCCAGTCGTTCAGCCAGATTTGCCACCGTATTGTTCAGTGTCAAGCATCTTACAGGCAGTTTCGGCTCTTCCGGCTGCTCCTTCTTGTTCTTGGCTGCACGTTTCTTGGCTCGCCATTCATCCTCCTTCTGCTGATACATTTTGTCCATTTCCTTCACTTCCGAAGTCCATGCGTCAATCACGGGGTCAATACTTCCCTTACCAGATGCAAAATCACCGGCGATGTAGGAGATGAGGTTCAGCGAGTTCATCTTGCCGTGAACGGAAACCTTCACGCCCGTTGCGAGCATTCCGATGGCAGGACAGATGGCTGTGATTACAGGCAGAGCCAGTGCCGGACCCACTGCGCTGATGGAATCCCGAATGCCTTGCGGCAACTTAGGCAGCGCATTATAATAGAACAGATCATCCTTGGCGTTAGCCTCGTCCAGCGCATTTACCAGCGCCTCATTGTCAGCCTCCGAACCACCACCCACATTTCCCTGCTTCATTCGTTCCTGACGGATGGCAGAGAGCACATCCTTCAGTCGCTTAGGCATTTGCGTGATTTTCTCGTTCAATGCCGAGTTGATGCAAGCCATCTTTTCCTGTTCGGGAAACCCATCGTAGCAGGGAATAATCTGAGCCAGCTGATTGCGGTCAAAGCCACAGATGTGGCGCAGGTTCACAGCCAGCTCAAAGGTCAGCGTATTGCGGTTGGAGCGCATCGGCTCCTGCCCATCATTATACAGTTGCCACCACTTCTTAATGATTTCCCCATAAGGAATCCCAAGATAATTGTCCTGAGCAGCAGAAGTAGTTGAAGCAGCAGCAGTTGACGCAGTAGAAGAAGTTGACGCAGCTGAGGTTGAAGCAGCAGAAGTAGAAATTCTCGAATTCTTTAATTCTTGACTCTTAAAGCTCCCCTGAGGATTCTTCTTGATTTCTTCCTTCCAAGGCTCATAATGCTTGTTTGCCTTGTGCGCCCCTTCCGGCAGTTCCTCCTGTCCGTATCTTTCACGCTCTTCCAGGACCTTCCCTTCAGCTGCTACGGCAGCCTCATCATATTCATCCTTGAAGAGTCGTGGCGAAAGGAAGAGCAGATCTTCGTCATCCGATGTGGTCGTGAAATAAACCCGGTTAATGTCGTGAGCCGAAGTATCCATTTCACACTTGAGCATCGTAGCAATCCTCACCTGATTCTCCAGAACCGTCTTGCCCTTTTCGCGTTCAAACACCGCATGTCCGCCTTGTCGTGCGCTGCGTTCCAGCATCAGCAGTCCGTACATATCCGGTTCCTTCAGCAGCAGCTTGGCAGCCTTGGCAAAAGCCTCCGGCTCATCCATATCAAACCCGAAAGCACCGCTTGGCAGTTTCATTCCCTTCACCACCCCTTGCGGATAATGCCCGGAATAATTAAACTGCACCAGTCTCCGTTTCGCAGCATCGTTTCCGGCACGAGCCAGACGAAGATTCGCCTTCTGCTCATTGCTTCCACGCAGCTGCTTATACTCCTCTTCCGAGGTGATGGAGCGGGCAACCTTGTGCCCATTCTCCACCTTTATTAAATAACAACTCATCTATCTGTTTCTACTTATCGTTTTAAGTTGAATACAAAATCCTAATGTTTCAGTTGGTAATCCACTACCGCATCAGCACCTTCTTCAGCCTCAACAGCCAGCGTTCGGGCGATGTTGATTCCCTCATGGCAGAACACCTTCAAGGTAAGCTGAACAGCACCGTCCTTGGTCTTGCTTACACGACCATGCGCCAGTTTCTTAATCAGTTCCGACTGAGTTCTGAGGCGGTGCTGAACCACGAAATCAAATGTTCCGTCAGGCATTTGCTGAGCCACGCCCATCGAACGGAATCGAGGAACCTTATTCACCCCCGATTCCTGGGGACTGAAGAGGAAATACTGCTTAGCATCATAGTAAGCCATTCCACCCAACTGCACATGCTGGCAGTCATTATTATTCACCTGCTGGTTCTGAACATTATTCTGAG
>ERZ1504738.260-NODE-260-length-11089-cov-8.144916_pt1 | contig 11089 bp, 7 predicted proteins | sample MGYA00575735_ERZ1504738 | MGnify/ENA primary metagenome ERZ1504738 (study PRJEB39906, sample SAMEA3182082) | gut metagenome | biome: human; feature: gut; material: Stool; isolation source: human stools | place: Canada | collected 2012-12-04 ...
TACCAAAATACCCTAAACAAAACAAATGCAAATATACAGAATCCGAGAAGGAAAGTTTTATGTACCTTTCCTCCTCGAAAATATTTATGAGTATCTATTCGATGAAAAAACATGTCTTTTATTAAATAGGAATAAAGTTTATTATTATCTTCCAAATAACGATTTAAACCAGCCTTTTATCACATTCCAAGTATGGACTCGTCCTTCTTGTAACATTCTTTGAACTTCATACTGTTGTTGCCAGTATTTTTTGTGCCCTCTATCAAAGCCTGCTTTCTCGGCGGCCTGAGAAACCATAGCCTCTGTAGAAAATCTGCCATTTTGTACAGATTCCAGTGCATCAAATGCCGCACGAGAAGCTTCCCAACCCTGTCCTGAGATACCAGCCATATATCCAGCACTATAGTTACCGATGTCACGTGCCGATGCAATAAATTTATTACCATTTTCATCTGTGAATGGCATCCCTCGATATGAATACTGTGTCCAGTTCAGATTTCCTCTGTTTTTAATGCCTATAGTCTTAAAGTCATATTTCTGTCCTCCTGTCGCATTGGCCATATAATAAATAACATCTATTTTACTTTTAACGATGTCTTTATCAAAGAAAATTTGCCCACTTTTATCTGATATATCTATTTGGGCTCCAACAACGACCTTATTATCACTACCAAAGAAAGAGTATTTTGTTAAAGACTTTCCAAGAATATTTCCAGTTCTCTTTCCATGTTCTATAATATAAATATTCTTATCATCATCTAGCGCACCTCCTGTAACAATATATTTATTTTCTTTATCTAATGTAACTTCAACGTGGTTGCCATCAGGATCTATCAACCTTAATGGATTATTTAAGACGTTGCTATAACTGCTAACATTAAGATATATTTCCTGCAAAGGGTCTGTAACCATCCACCTGCCCACGACCGGATCATACCATCTTGCTTCATGATCCTGCATGTTCCATCCGTACATAGTATCAAGTTCCTTGCCTGTGTACTTGTATTTGTTTCGGCTCACGCCACAGCGGTCGCCCATCAATGCGCCGAAGGGGTAATAATGGTTTACCTCCTCGATGTTGCCGTTGCCATCCACCACCAGACGGTTGCTGCCAAGATGGTCCTTCACATAAAAATGCATTACTATCCCATTGTCGTCATCCACACTTGCGTAACCGCCGTCGAAGAGGATGGCGGAAATGTTGTCATTGTCGTAGACGAGATTTGAACAGTAAAAGTATTTGGTCTTAAGACGTTTGGCTATCGTCTTCGCCATACCGACTGTACTAATATTTAAGGAAGTTGAAGAGTCATTGGGATTATACGGATATACACGAAACTCTGCCTTCTTGTATGTGGAGCGTAGTTTTGTTCCATCTGCCGAATATGTATAGTATATGGTATCGTTGGAGTTTTCTTTAAATAAAGCCCTTGATTTTGTGCTTATACATTGTGGCAAATCCAACACATTGTAGTCAATGCTTGTGATTCCCTTATTGCTGTCCGTCAGCATATTGCCGTTAGCATCGTATGTATACTCCGTTTCTTCGTCGGCATAGTCGCGGAAATGCATAGCACCTTTGTAGCTGGGGCTTTCTTCCGCAGCATCGTCTATCTTCACCACCTGATTGCCTTTATAGCTGTAGGTAAGATCGTCAATAGTTCCGTAGTTGCCACTGTTGAGCAATCCTTCACGACGGAGCGAGAGGATGTTTCCCATAAGGTCATACTTATAGGAGGTGGAGAAATGGTCGTTGCGCTTGCCGTTTTCGAGATAACCGGCAGCCGTCAGACGCGACATTCCGTCATAACTGAATGTATAGCCACGCTTGCCGTACGTGTCGCTCTCGTCGGCTACAGACCAGTCTATAGCTGAAATGTTGCCGCCATATTGTGGCGTAGAGCCATTGTGCGACTGCTCATAGAACAGACTCTCTGTGTACAGAGGAGTGCTGATGCGTGTTGGCATACCGTGGATATTGTAGCTGTATTCAGTGGCAAGTGACGCAGAGCCGTTACGACGGTCTGTCTGCAAGCGTCCGAGCTCGTCATACTGATTGTCTGCAAGCGTTACGCTGCAGCCGTTGTTTATGGAATAACGGGTCTGCAGGGGGCGGTCAAGGGCGTCGTAGGTATAGCTATAGCTCTCTTCTGTCGTCGACCTACCAGATGCTGTGTGCGTAATAGCCATAGACGACGGCTTACCAGAGAACGTATAGTCTGTGACGGTGCGGTCTTTTCCGCCTAAGATATTGGAAGTCTCTACACAGGCTATGCGGTCTTCACTATCGTAGGAAACGACAGAACATATCTCTGAAGGTGTGGTCTTGGTATTGTTTGCAGAATCACCTTGAGATGTAATCGGCTCAAGAACAGCTGTCATCGTACCTGTCTTCAGACCACGGGCGTTACGGCTGCCCATACGGTTTAAGCCTTTAAACTGCTGTAGAGCCAAGAACCGATAGTCGTCATAATAGATAGCTGTCAATAAAGACGGGGTCTTAAGGGCTATGTTGGGGCAATATCCCGTGCCGCAGATTGAGGATGCGGTATTGGCGAAGTCTGTTTTGTACACATGTACGAACATCTGCTTCACAGCTGCTGCATCGGGGGCATCACACAGACCTTCCAGAACGGGTCGTCCGAAACGGTCGGGGATGGAGTATTTCCATCTGTTTACATTGCGCAGATTGCCGTCCTGACTGAACACGGGGGTTCCCGTGACGTCATTGATGTAGTACACGGGGGCTGCACCTGGGAGTTTCTTTTCTACAAGAAGCATGCGTTTGTCGTAGCGGTAGAAATAGGCATACCGACGGAGAGCCACGCATGAGTGTATATTCCAAGTATTTCCCACGTTTCTCGTCATGCCGTTCAGGGCTGGTGGAAGCACAAAACGCAGTTTGCCCAAAGCGTCATAAACATAATAAGTGTCAGCCATAACGCCATTTTTTTCATCTATGATATGGCGTTCAAGCACTTTGTTGCCTTTCCAGTCCGTAAAGGTTAATACGGTACGGTTGTCTGCATCCACAGTCTTTACGACAGCCAGCTCACCGTCGGCATAATTGCCAAGGGCGCGGAATGTGTAGTCGTTTGACGGGACAAAGTGCTTACAACGATACATAGCACCCGAATGTCTATTTCCTAAGAATGATGTTGTGTACGGTCGCTTGAACGCAACACCCGGCGGACAGACGCGTACAGCTTCGGCGGACGGTGAAAGTTCGTATTGTGACTCCTTGAACGCAAGACTGTCACCATACTCTGATACTGACTTTCCGAGAAAGTCGCATTGGGATATGTGACCGTTCACCGCACTGTAAGGAACAGCCAGCCATTCCTTCACGGTACGGTCCAGCGCATCATATTCGGTCAGGGTTGCAAGATTGCGATTGTCCGTTGAAGCACCTTTGGCAACGACGTTTACCGGACATCCGAAAGAGTCGTAATATGTTGACGTGGTGACGGACGTACCTTTTCCTGCTGACGTATAGGTATGCTCTGTCACCGAATTACAGCCTTCTTGTGGTTCTTCGGCATATATGGCGTAGTCGTATGATTTTACCAAATTGCCGTTTGTGTTTGATATCGTTGACAATCTGCCGCCGTCATAACCATAGCTGACGGTGCGCATATTGGGATAGGATATTGCGGTACAGCCCACAAGAGGTCTGTAGGCGTAACGAGTGACGAGGACAGAATCTGAAGACAGCGCAGACTCAGATGTTTTAGGTAGTGTAGTCACAATACCGCCTTTAATAGCTGCAACGGGCAATGAGGCCTCTGTGTCCCAGACGTATGATGTAGGAACGCCGTTGTTTATGCGTGTGGCGAGAAGATTGCCGCGACGGTCATAGCCGAGAAAATTCTGCCGTGCCACTTCCGTTCCTTTGTGCATGATGCGGGCGAGAACAGGACATACGCCACCGTATGTTCCGAAATCGGCATAGTCGTTCCTTACAAGGATTGTGTCCTTATTATCAGAAATAAACTTTTCTAAAACCGGAAGCATCCGCATGCCCCTACTGCTCACTGCTTTGTAGAACTCTGTATTTATATTGGCAGAACGATACCAGTTTCGCTCCACCGACGAATTGCCGCAACTCAAGCGTACGGACTGCAGAACATACAAATCGGAAACCTTAAGGCTGTCAGTTAAGGAAGCACCATGAAGACGATGTGTTTTATCGCGTCCGTCATACCGGTATGCTGCCGTTACGGTACGCGATGTTCCATCTTCGTTAAAAGTTGTAACTATGGTTGAATCCTTAAACAACCTGCCACTGATGACAGAAACGGTGAAATAGTTGAAATCATCGTTGCTTTCATAAACCTCATGTAGAAAGTTTGCCTTCACATTGCGTGTGAGTCCCTCTACATACAGACCGGTATTTATTTGGGTGCCACCGTCTGTGCTGTAACGGTTCTCTATGCGTTCCATTGGCTCATAGCCTTTGTCCGTGTAGCGATAAGTCGTCTTGCTGACAAGTGGGGCCTTCTCCCAGAATGACTCCTGAACATATCCGTTAATGAGTTGAGGTCCGAAAACACGTTCCGCAGAGAGACGGGCATCGCTTCCCATACTGGAAGTATGGATGGGATAACCTAAATAACGTTCTGGTTTTGATGTAATGTCGTTGTTTCTATTGTTAGATTTGCCCTTGTAAGTGTTTTGTACATTGGATGTGTCAAACCTGTATTCTGTCAATACAGGCTTGTCCAATGATGTGCCGCTTGTCTTCTCTGTGACACAGCCATAGTATACGGTGGCGTTTTCAAGTTGAGCACCGGGGGTACGGCATGAAGTGACAAACGTAGCACCGGATGTGTAGCCGACTAACTTAAATTGGTCGTAAAGGATGGTGCCGCCAATGGAGATGAACGAAGAAGGTCCGAGTTTTTTCAACGGAACAGTGCATACTGGATCACTGTAGCTGAACTCACGTATACGTGTGCGATTTGTTATCGGGTCGGATACGGTAACCGACTTTATACGGAGACCTATAGAGACATTATAGTATACCGAATCTTTAGTGAGCGGTATAAATTTAAAGCCTTCTGCAACAGGCTTTTCCGGAGCCGGACCGTCAATCCAGTCGGTTGTAAACGTTAAGTTGCCACCTGCCGTATTTCCGCCTGTATTGGAGTTGCTTCCGTTTCCGTTCTGATTATTGCCAGAGACATTCTTGTCGTTGGGAAGGAGAAGAGAATCACATACGCTTTGCTCATACTCGAACGTTGTCGTAGCTCCAAGGCCGTCTGTTATTTTTTCCAGAGTGTAGCCTTTAGCAGATTCAAAATACGGAATACGTAGCATACTGATTTTGCCGTCCGTATCAAGAACGCTGAAACTTGTCCTTTCAGGATGTGAGGGCTTGTAGTTTTTGTAACCGAAAAGGTCTGTATGATTTGAGTCCTGTCCACTGAAATAAGAGAACTCCTGTTTGTCTACAAGTCGGTCTCCATCCTTTACGGTTATATCGCTGAGCAATACACGCCCGTCAATGGTAGACGTGTAATTGAACGAAACATTTCTTACTTCTTCACCGTTAGGAGAGATTACATGCATGCCATTGATAGTGTGATAACTTGTGTTGGAAAACTTGGCATGAGTGAACTTTATGCGGCAAGTACGCGAAGAGATGGCTGAAATGATACGTTTATCAGGATACTCGCTATGAACGGACGGCGACATACAATAACTGCCGTTGCCTCCTCCACTCTCCGTGGCAATTCCAACGGAGGGTTTGAAAAAGCTACGGTAGTCTGCCGGTTTCTGAAAATCGCAACGTGAGAACGGTTCTTTGGAATACTCATACCGGACAGTGTCTGTGTTATTGGCGGTTATCATATGGCTGAGGTGCCATGCCGTTACCGCTTTATAAGAGGGATCCGTTTTCTCGGGTATCACGTAGACTTGCTTTATGTATCTGTAGTCCGTATGCTCACGTTCCGTGAAGTAATAGCGGTCACCGTCAGGCGTAGTAATACAAAAATCGTGTACACCTTCATCATTGCTGCCACAGAACGAGATGACAAGGTCGGTTTGAGGCAATTGTATTATACTTTTGTTTTTTATGATAAAACTGCCAGAATAACCGGCAAAGCTATAGCTGTATCGGTCATACCACGCATCCTTTTTGTTGTGTAGAATATCGGTAAGGAAAGAGGGATCTGTTTCATTTAGAGATATATAAGATTTGGCTTGCTCATCAGGAATGCCAAGCACAGAGCGAGATACGCATCCTCCTCCAAGCAGCGACCATCCGAGACCGGTCTCGCAATGTTCGTCGTCAGCCTTGATTCCTGCTGCATGGTATGAAAGAGCTACAGGCAGACTGTAGCTGCCGACAGACATGGTGTAAAGAGGTATGTTTACTGAGAGCACACCTGTGTTGAGGGCTACGGGGTGGTCTACATAACGGCGCATCTTAGCAGCTTCAGGCGAAGGCAGCACTGTGCCGTCCGAAAGCGTATAAGGCACTTTCAGAGTGCCCTCATTGATAAGGTCGGTGGCAGAGTTCTGCGCATACGCAGCCGCAGACACAAATATAACAGACAATACTGCGAGTATTATATGTTTGACAGACCAAATATAACGCAAAACCTTTTTCATACCTTATATTCTTATTACGTGTTGAACATCAAGGGCTACTGTATGTTGAATTTCTCGGACGACACGCTACCGTTAGCGTTAAGATAAAGGACGTACTGACCTCTTGGCAAACCGGCGCAACTGATGTCAACGGAGTGATTCTCTCCAGGTTGGTAGTTGCCGGAGAAGGTTCTGAATGCCATGCCCTCAGAATTGGAAAGGACAAACGACACCGACGCAGGGCTGTTGACGGTGAACTCCACATGTATGTTTCTGCCGCTGTCATCCATGCTGCAATGATAGTCCATAATATTGTCGCTGTTCACATTTGACGGGTTTCTGTAAGGCACATACGTCCCGTCCTTTACCTTTTGGCGAATCTCAATGTTTGCCTCGTCAAGGTCAAGGTTCTCCTGTTCTTCGAGAGGACAGAACAACGAATATTCTGCTATGACTTGTCCGCTATATGAATACCGGCAACGCTCAGCTACGGGGTAGCGATAGCCCGGTGCGTACCATCTGCAAAAGTCTTCCTGCAATACAAGTGTGTCACTACTTATGCATGCCCGTATGCTGTCATCAGTAAAAACGCCGTAGTCGGACGGCACTTGCTCACGTGGAAAATAACTCACGTTCTCATAGCGGAGTGCATGCAGGCATATCACGTTATGCAGCGTGTCACCATCAATCGTAACAAGAGATCCCAGTTCGTCTGCGCAAAGCGAATAGCTGCCACATGAGCGCACACGTAGCTTGTCGCAGAAAGTGCCAGTGCCGTGGAACATTCCACTGATACGGTCGCCATAAGAAAAAGGAAACATGAGAATTGGCTCCTGCAGGTCATAACGTATGTATGTTTGATTGTCCTCCTTTACTGACAGTTTCAAGACATTATTCTCAAGAGAGAAATGGTTTAAGGCATTCCGTTCAGAGAAGTATATATTGCGAAGAGAATCATTCGATTGGTAGAATTTCTGTAAAACCGACATATCGTCATCCTTCCCATGAATTGTCCATAGCTTTGTTTCCTTACAGTCCGTACTCTCTTCCGTCAACGTACACAGCACCTTCTTTATGACATCACCGCTACGGAACATGTTATGCTGCATGTCCAATTGTTGTGCAGTACAGAAAATGAATGAGCTGCACAGCATACACAAGAATATGAAAACAGACTTTTTCATAAGGTGTAGATTAGGTTTTACATGTTGCAAATATAGCGAAATAATGTATAGCGTGTATGCGGAATAGTCGTTTTTAACATTGGTTAAGGAAGCCGTCTAACGGGGCATAAACGCAAAAAGAGCATATATGGCTTGAAGAATCGCAAGCCGTATATGCTCTTTTGTATAAATGAAACGTGTGCTTACTGTGCACCGGCAACTGTAGCGCCGTCGTAACCCCACTTGTAGTAAGAAGCGCCGTGAACGAAACCTGCACCGAAAGCGGTGAAGATGATGTTGTCGCCCTTCTTCAAGTGACGCTCGTGATCCCACAAAGCCAAAGGAATTGTGGCAGCACTTGTATTGCCATAACGCTGTATGTTCACAACTACCTTCTCGAGCGGAAGATTGATGCGCTTAGCAACAGCCTCGATGATGCGGAGGTTAGCCTCGTGAGGGATAACCCAGTTGACATCTTCTGTAGTCATCTCGTTGCGCTTGAGCACTTCCTCGACGTCGTTGCCCATGTCGGTAACGGCGTAGCGGAACACGGTGCGTCCCTCCTGATAGAGGTAGTGCAGACGGTGGTCCACTGTGAAGTGTGACGGCGGACATACCGAACCGCCCGCCTTCATGTGAAGGAACGGAAGGCCGATGCCGTCGGTGCGCAGGAATGAGTTCTGCACGCCTACGTTCTCCTCCTCGGTAGCCTCAACAAGCACTGCGCCCGCTCCGTCGCCGAACAGCACGCATGTAGCGCGGTCGGTATAGTCGACGAGCGACGACATCTTGTCGGCTCCGATAACGATGATCTTCTTGTAGCGTCCGCTCTCGATCATGGTAGCGGCAACGTCGAGCGAATAAAGGAATCCGCAGCATGCTGCCTCAAGGTCGAAGGCGAAAGCGTTCTTCAGTCCGAGTTTGCCAAGGACGATAGAAGCTGTTGAAGGGAACTTGTAGTCGGGGGTTGTTGTTGTGACAATGAGCGCATCGATTGTGTCAGGATCTACGCCAGTCTTCTTCAGAAGCTGCTTGGCTGCCTTGCGCGCCATGTAGCTTGTGCCGAGGCCTTCCTCTGTGAGGATGTGGCGTTCCTTGATACCGACACGGGTCATAATCCACTCGTCGCTGGTGTCTACCATGCGCGACAGCTCCTCGTTGTTGAGGACATAGTCGGGCACATAGCCGCCAACGCCTGTGATTACTGCGTGTATCTTACCCATTGTAATTATTCAGCAACTTCCTTAACGATAGCCACCTTACCACGATAGTAACCGCAAGTAGGGCAAACTGTGTGGTATACATAGTAAGCGCCACAGTTCGGGCATACTGCCAATGTAGGAGCTACTGCCTTATCATGAGTTCTTCTCTTAAGTGTACGTGTCTTTGACTGTCTTCTTTTAGGATGTGCCATTTTCTTTAATCTTTAATTATTGTTTTTAATTTTTCTAATCCATTCCAGCGCGGATCTACCGCTGCCTCTTCATTCTCGCCACTACTTCGGGTAGCTGAGTGTTCTTCGAGAACCTTTATCATCGCCGCGTTACATTTTCCAGGTGTATGCACGTGCTTAGCGGGAATGTTGAGTGCTATAAATTCGTAGATGAACCATGCCACGTCGAGTACGCCTTCGCGCTCGTCGACGGTGATGAGGTCATCGTCTTCGGAATATCCTTCTCCAAACTTGACGATAAGGCGGTCGTCGCTTTCTACGTCCTGGTCCATATCGTCGAGGCAGAGGTCGCACGGAATAACGACCGAGCCTGCGGTGTGGAAGTCGAGCTCAAAATAGTTCTCCGTGCGGCGCACGTTTAACGACACACTGACAGAGCCACGCTTGATTTCGTCCTCGTCCAACGACTCGAAATAAGCGTCGCCCAGGTTGAAATGGAGCGTTGTGAGGCCCTCGTTCAACTCCTTTAAATCTATCTTAAGCGATTCTAAATTACACATTTGGTGTGCAAAGTTACGAATATTCTGCGAATTACACAACTGATTACCAGAAAAGTTCTATTCTAAAGGTAGTTCCGACGCCCAATTCCGACTTTTTCACGTAGATTTTGCCGTGATGATACTCTTCTACAATGCGTTTGGCGAGCGACAGGCCCAATCCCCAGCCGCGTTTTTTCGTGGTGAATCCGGGTTTGAACACGTTGCCGATGTCCTTCTTGCGTATGCCTTTGCCGGTGTCTGCCACCTCGACTACGGCGCGTGCGCCTTCCTTCAAAATGGTGAGCGTAATGGTGCCGGCGCCTTCCATGGCGTCGACGGCGTTCTTGCAGAGGTTTTCTATCACCCACTCGAAGAGCGAGGCGTTGATGCGCACTATGACGTCTTCCTCGGGGAAGCGGCATATCATCTGCACCTTGCGCGACGTGCGGCGGTCCATATAGTCGACCACGTGCTGCATTATCTCCTTCAGATTTGTCTCCACAGGTTCGGGCAGCGATCCTATCTTCGAGAAGCGGTCGGCGATGAGCTGCAGGCGCTTCACGTCCTTGTCCATCTCGGGTATGAGCGGGTCGTCGGGGTGAGTCTCTTTCAGTATCTCGGTCCACGCCATGAGGCTCGATATCGGCGTACCGAGCTGGTGTGCCGTCTCCTTCGAGAGTCCTACCCACACCTTGTTCTGCTCGGCGCGTTTCGACGTGAGCAGGGCGAAGATGGCTATGACGACGAATATCATCACCACGCCGAGCTGTATATAAGGATAGGAGGCGAGTCGGCGCAACATGACGGAGTCGGCGTAGCAGACATTGATGTACTCGTCGGAGTGTGATATGCTGTCGGCGTCTTCGTTAAGCGCGATACGTATCACCTGACGCTCGGCGAGCATCTCCTTGCCGAGTTGCTCCACACGTCGCACGGAGTCGGCTGCCGTGTTGCATGTTTTCAGATTGATGTTGCGGTAAGCCTGCACGTCGCCGTTCGAGTCGAGCACGATGACGGGTATCGTGTTGTTGCCATTTATCACCTTTAGCACCAGATTGATGTCGGTGTTCTCGTCGGCGTTGTTCAGCGTGCGCATAGCCTCAGCCCAGACCGCCATCTTGTTGTGCTCCTCCCTGGCGAGGTCGCGTATGAGGATATGCGACACGACAAGTGACGCCACGGCGATAATCACCGCGGCGAGCACAAGAAATATCTTCACTCTACGTATTTGGTCAGTCCATTGCATATAACTAATAACGCAGTTACGGGCAGAATATTATTGAAGAAAGAAGGATTATTGCGCTTTCAAACGCAATAATCACCAAAGATTGCTGTCCACCACTCTATTCCTGTCTCTTATACACATCTGACGCTGCCGACGAATAGAGAGGTGTAGA
>ERZ1504738.264-NODE-264-length-11026-cov-6.830189_pt1 | contig 11026 bp, 9 predicted proteins | sample MGYA00575735_ERZ1504738 | MGnify/ENA primary metagenome ERZ1504738 (study PRJEB39906, sample SAMEA3182082) | gut metagenome | biome: human; feature: gut; material: Stool; isolation source: human stools | place: Canada | collected 2012-12-04 ...
ATAAAAAGAAAATGCCGAAACGCGGGGAGTATATATCATTTAATTATAGTACATAGCGAAGGTAAAAAAGATTTTTGCGAGGATTTCGTGCCGCTGTCGCGGCAGCGGTGCGTCGAGGTCGCCGCACCCTACAGGTTACGCCTAATAGATTACAAATCTCCATTCACCAACCTGTTTTGTCATATTATGCAGCTTTATATATGCAAAAAGTCCCGGCAGACATTGCTGTCGGGACTTTTTGCTGTTTTATAAAGTGTATTAAAGTTCCTGCTTCCTGCTGCCTATCTCCATCTGAGCCTTGGCAAGCTTTTCAAGGGCTTCAAGGTCGCCCATTGTGGCTTCCTTGGAAAGAGCCGCTCTTCTTTCGAGAAGTTCCTCATACATCTGTTCCTTCTTCTTGCCGTTCAGGTCATAGAAGAGCATCGGGACGATGCTGACGATACCGGTGAGGAACGGGACGATGGTGAACATTGCGAACAGACCGAACTTTGTGGAGTCGGACTGTGCCGTGCCTCTGACATAGAGCGTGAGGTCGTAGCCTATAAGCTGCTTTATCCATGTGGAAATATAGTTGCTGACGATGCCCGAAAGCTTCTGGGCAAGACCCTGAGCGACGCTCGTCATACCCTCCGTACGGTAACCGTTCTTCCACTCGCAGTAGTCCATAGCCTCGTTGTACATCTCGGTTGGGATTATGCGGCGCACGCCGTAGAAGATCATGAATATGGTCTCCCAGAGCGTCATTGCGATACCCATGACCCAGACATTCTTATAAAGTCCGTGCTTCTTGCCGCCGATGCAGCCGACCAAGAACACGGGGACAAGCAGTATTCCGGATATCTTGTCTCCTATAATATACAGGAAACGGCTCGAGAAATGCCGTCTGAACCACGGTACAGCCATATAGCTGAACGGATTGATAATAGCGCCGGGGATACCGGTGATAAGACCGAGGGAAGCGAAATTCAGAACATCTATATAATAGTCCTGCTTGCTTCCGCCGACTGCAAATCCGCTGAGCATACTCGACAGCGTCATAAGCAAAATAGGCTTGTTGTTGATTATAGATTTGATACTCGCTTTAAGGCTCGGCGTCTCAACGGACTGCATGACACGTTCCTTACAGATAAGGAAGAACCACAGCGCGCCCGCGCCCGCGACTATAGCGGTAAACAGACCCATGGTAACGAATGTTCCGCGAAGGGTGAGCTTGACTTTGTTTCTGCCGATTAGGTCGAGCAAAATCGTCATTATCTGTTCCGGCAATTTTTCACCGAGCGCACCGGAGACAAAATCGGCAATCGTTATCAGTCGGGTTCGGTCAACGGGGTGCGGCGTTATCGTCGCCTGAATACCCTTCTGGGCTATCGCTCTGAATGTTCCTGCGCCTTCACGCACGACCATCAGCGCGAGATATCCGATAAATTTCCAGATATCCTCCTGCCCTCTGCCAGAAAATAATATGGGCAGCAGCCAATAAATGCACGTTCCTATTGTTCCGGGAATACCGAGCGCAACGAGATAAGGCTTGAATTTTCCCCATCTTGTTCTCGTCTTGTCAACTATCGCACCGAAAAACACATCGTTGATAACGTCCCAGATGCCGTTGATGACATTCGCTATACGCTGGAACCTCAGGCTGACCTGAAGGATGTTGGTGACGAATCTCTGCGAATACGCGTTGATATTGAAGCTCTGCGACATATCGTAGACGACATATGCAACCGTCTCTTTGGTTCCGACATAGCGTCTGTTCTGATAAACATATCCGCTATTTTCGGCATTACCGCCGGCTTGACTGCCGACCGCAGCGGTTTTTACTTCTTCTGCCAAAGCATTACCTCCTGTCTGCATTTTTTTACTTTTGAATCATAACATAATTTTTATGCAAATGCAACAGTTTTATTAAACATTGTTGCTCCAATGTGTATAAATTTTGAACTGTATATTTCTGTATACAAAAAGCGGGCATAAAAAATCCTCCGTACATTACATACGGAGGATAATTTCTATTTGTTATGAGGAAGTCTTTACAGCTCGCTCTTGCTGTTGCCGATCTCCATCTGAGCCTTTGCGAGTTTCTCGAGCGCTTCAAGGTCGCCGGAGGTTGCCTCCTTGGACATTGCGGCTCTTCTCTCAAGCAGCTCTTCGTACATCTTCTCCTTCTTCTTGTCGTTCAGATCATAGAAGAGCATCGGAATGATGCCGAGGGAGGTTGTGATGAACGGGATGATGGTGAACATTGCGAACAGACCGAACTTGGTGTTATCGGACTGCGCGGTGCCTCTTGTGTAGGCAGTCAGGTCGTAGCCGATAAGCTGCTTGATGAACAGCGCGATATAGCCACTGACGATGCTCGAAAGCTTCTGGGCAAGACCCTGGGCGACGCTCGTCATGCCCTCTGTGCGGTAGCCGTTCTTCCATTCGCAGTAGTCCATTGCCTCGTTGTACATCTCGGTCGGAATGACCTTACGCACGCCGTAGAAAATCATGAACAGCGTCTCCCACAAGGTGAGGGCGATCGCCATGGGAACGACCTTCTTATAAAGTCCGTGCTTCTTGCCGCCGATGCAGCCGACGAGGAACACGGGCACGAGCAGGATATCGCCGACATATGTACCCATGATATAAAGGAAGCGGCTCGAGAAGTGCCGTCTGAACCACGGAACTATCGCATAGCTGATGGGGTTGATTATCGAGCCGGGGATACCGGTAATAATATTGAGCGAAGCGAAGTTCAGAACATCGATAAGGTAGTCCGACTTGCTGCCGCCGACCGAGAAGCCGCTGAGCATCTTGGAAAGCGTCATAAGAAGTATCGGCTTGTTGTTGATTATCGACTTGATACCCGCCTTGATGCTCGGACGCTCGACGGACTGCATGACTCGCTCTTTACAGATAAAGAAGAACCACATAGCACCTGCGCCTGCGACAACGGCAGTGAAAATACCCATGCCGACAAAAGTACCTTGAAGAGTAAGCTTGATCTTATTTCTGCCGATAAGGTCAAGGAGAACGGTCATTATCTGCTCGGGCAGCTTCTCTCCGAGGAAGCCGGAGGCAAAGTTTGCAATAGTGATAATTCTCGTTCTGTCAACAGGGTGCGGGGTTATCGTGGACTGGATACCCTTCTGTGCGATATCGCGGAATGTTCCCGCGCCTTCACGCACGACCATGAGAAAAAGATATCCGATGAATTTCCAGATATCGTTCGGACCTCTGCCCGCAAATATGAGGGGCATGAGCCAATAAATGCACGTACCGATTGTGCCGGGGATACCGAGCGCAACGAGATAGGGCTTGAACTTGCCCCAGCGGGTTCTCGTCTTGTCAACTATCGCACCGAAAAGCACATCGTTGATAACGTCCCAAATACCGTTGATAACATTTGCTATTCGCTGCAGCTTCAGGCTGACCTGAAGGATGTTGGTGACGAATCTCTGCGAATACGCGTTGATATTGAAGCTCTGCGACATATCATAGACGACGTAAGCGACAGTCTCTTTCGTACCGACATAGCGTCTGTTCTGAAAGACGTATCCTGACGAATCTTCGCCGGATCCTGCCTGCGGATTGACCGCGGCTGTCTGTTCCTGTGCCAAAAGACGACCTCCTATTTAAAAAATCAAGCTTTTTGATTATAACACAGCTTTTGGCAAAAAGCAACAATTACCATACAAAAAGTTGTGATTTTGCACACAAAATTCGGCAAAAATGCCGTATACAGATTGTTTGAATAACATCTTTGTGTTATTATACATTATTATAAAGCGATAATTTGCGGGAGGTGCGGAAAAATGAAAAGCAAAAACGCGGGGTTATATATTCACATACCGTTCTGCCACAGCAAGTGCCCCTACTGCGATTTTTATTCTCTGCGCCTTGACGAAAGCGCGGCGAATGTCTACACCGACACGCTTATCCACCGCATTTCCGCTCTTGCGGCAAAATATAACATAACTGCGGACACCGTTTATATCGGCGGCGGCACCCCGTCGGCGCTGGGAGCGGAGAGGCTCGGCAGAATTATCGGCGCGGCGAGGGAGTTTTCTTCTTCAGAATGCGAGACAACTGTTGAAATCAATCCGTTTGACGCGGCGAAAAAGAATCTTGATTTCGCCCTGCTCAGAGAAGCGGGAGTCAACAGGATATCCATGGGTATGCAGTCGGCAAACGACGGCGAACGCCGCGCGCTCGGCAGACTCAGCGGCAGGGACGATGTTTCGCTCGCCGTAAAGCGCGCGCAGGACGCGGGGATAGATAATATATCGCTCGACCTCATGCTTGCCGTCCCCGGTCAGACGGTTGATTCGCTCAAAGACAGCATCGCTTTCTGCGCGGACGCGGGAGTTCGCCATGTCAGCGCATATATTTTAAAAATAGAAGAGGGTACGCGTTTTTACGAGAAACGCGGCGAGCTGACTCTGCCGGACGAAGATGCGACCTGCGAGCTGTATTTGACCGCGTGCGAGGAGCTCGAAAAGCACGGATTCATGCAATATGAGATCTCGAACTTTGCAGAGCCGGGATATGAGAGCCGCCACAATCTGAAGTACTGGGACTGCAACGAATATCTCGGCATAGGTCCGGCGGCGCACTCGTTTATAGACGGCAGGAGATTCTTTTTCCCGCGCGATATAGAGAGCTTTATCACGGGCTGCGAGCCCACGGACGACGGCGAAGGCGGGAGCTTTGAAGAATATCTCATGCTCCGTCTGCGGCTGAACAAAGGTCTTGTGTTTTCAGAAGCAGAAGAGCGGTTCAGACACGGCGTGCCGGAGGATATAATCAAAAAATGCACCGAGTTTTCAAAAGCCGGTCTGACGGTATGCGACAATAGCCGCATCGCGCTGACAAGGCAGGGTTTTCTCGTCTCAAACGCGGTTATATCCGAACTGATATAGGCAGTTGCAAAAATAGTCAAAAAGTCCTTGACGGCTATGGAAAAATTTTATATAATGTCCTTTGCAGCCGAATAATGAGTGGTGGAGTCTGTCATAATCCGTCAAATATGCGGATTATTTATTTGAGGTTGAAGCAATGCGGTTTTTGTGTTGCCATGCTTAAAATGAAGTGGCGGTTTCGCGTTCCGGTAGGGAGCGCGTTTTTCTTTGGGGAAAAATCGGTCGCTGAGCGTTCGCTGCGAAAAAAATATTTTGGAGTGTGAAGCATGAGCAGTATCACTATAACCGCACTGGTGCTCTTCGCGGCGACGTATATTCTTATGATGGCGTTTCAGAAGATCCGCCCCTATGTCGCTGTTGCATCGGCAGTTATCTTCGTTGTCCTCGGCACTATTGCCGCATTCAAGCCCGATCTTTTCGGCGCGGACTTTTTCTCCCTCGGTTCGGGAAACTCTTTCAGCTATACTTTCAAAGCAGCTGTCGGCGAAATTGACTGGAACGTCATTATGATGATAGCCGGCACCATGGGCACGGTCTATCTCTTTATCGAGTCCAAGATGCCGCAGCTGATGAGCGACGTTCTTATATCGAAGATGCCAAATATCAAGTGGGCTATCGTCTGCATGAGCCTTTTCGCGGGCATCGTCTCCGCGTTCGTTGACAATGTCGCTACCGTTCTTATGATAGCGCCCGTCGCGCTTGCGCTGTGCAAGAAGCTCAACATCTCCCCTGTCCCGAGCATTATCTGCATTGCCGTTTCGTCGAACCTCCAGGGTGCAGCGACTCTCGTCGGCGACACGACTTCGATTCTGCTCGCAAAGGCGGCGAATCTCGATTTCTCAGACTTCTTCGTTGATGAGGGCAAGCCCGGTATGTTCTGGGTCGTTGAGGCGGGCGCACTTGTCAGCGCGCTGATAATCCTCTTCATGTTCCGCAAGGAGAACGACAAGATACATATCACCGACCGTACAAAGGTTGAGGACAAGTTCCCGACCTTCCTGCTTATTGCGACTGTTGTCTGCCTCATCGCCGTTTCGTTCATTCCCTACAAGAGCAACGCGGCCGAGGGTCAGTTCTACAAGCCCGAGATAACCAACGGTCTTATCTGCATGTTCTTCTTCTTTGTCGGCATAATCCGCGAGCTGTTCCGCAAGAACACCGAGATAGTCAAAAACGCATTCAAAGAGATCGACTACTACACCATCATTCTTCTGATCGGTCTTTTTGTCGTCATCGGCGGCATAAAGAACGCGGGTGTTATTGATATCATCGGCAACGCCATATCGAAAGTCGGCGGAAGCTCCGGCAGCGTGTTCATCGTCTATACTGTCATAGTCTGGATGTCCGTTATTCTCTCGGCATTCATCGACAATATTCCCTATACCGCTACCATGCTCACCGTTATCCCGGTCATCGCCGTCAACCTCGGCATCGACCCGAAGATCATGTACTACGGTCTGCTCTGCGGCGCGACCCTCGGCGGCAACCTGACCCCGATCGGCGCATCCGCGAACATCGCGGGCATCGGCATTCTCCGCAAGGAGGGTCACGAGGTAAAGGCGACGACATTCATGAAATACGGCGTACCCTTCACCCTCGCGGCGGTCATAACAGGCTATCTTCTTATCTGGCTCATCTGGAAGCCGTAAAAAATAAAATAAAAGCAAAAGTCCCGGTTCCGAAAGGAGCCGGGATAAAATTTTAGCCCGCCTGAATCGGCGGGCTCTGTTATTAAAGTACTTTCGAAAGGAAATCCTTGGCGCGGGGGCTCTGCGGATCGGCGAAGAACTTTTCGGGCGTGTTCTCCTCAACTATTTTGCCCTCGTCCATGAACACGAGCTTCGTGCCGACCTCGCGAGCGAAGCCCATCTCATGGGTGACGACAACCATCGTCATACCCTCGCGGGCAAGCTGCTTCATCAGGTCGAGAACCTCGCCGACCATCTCGGGGTCGAGGGCGCTCGTCGGCTCGTCGAAGAGGATAACCTCGGGGTTCATCGCGAGCGAGCGGACTATTGCGACTCGCTGCTTCTGGCCGCCGGAGAGGGTCGAGGGATAGACGTCGGCTTTGTCCTCGAGTCCTATGCGCTCGAGCAGCTTGTGTGCGTTCTCCTCCGCCTCTTTCTTTATCTCCTTGACGGGGTGCACGGGCAGCTTATCCTTGTGGAACATATTGTGCACCACTGCCTTGCGTCTGTCCTTCTTGGCGCAGAGCACGGGCGAGAGCATTATGTTCTCGATAACAGTCTTGTTGTTGAAAAGATTGAAATGCTGGAACACCATTCCCATCTTTCTGCGGTGGATATTGATATCGACCTTGGGGTCGGCGATATCCACGCCCTCAAATATAATCTTGCCGGAGGTCGGATCCTCCATGCAGTTGAGGCAGCGCAGGAATGTGCTCTTTCCGGAGCCGGACGGGCCGATGACAACAACGATGTCGCCCTTGTTGATAGTCATGTTGATGCCCTTGAGGACTTCATTGTCCCCGAAGTTCTTTTTCAGGTCAATTACGTCTATCACTCTTCTTCAGGCTCCTTTCCATGATTTTTACAAGCAGGGTTATCAGGCAGACTATGACGATATAGATGAGCGCCATGGCGATATAGGGCACCATGAACTCATAGCTGTTCGAGCCGATGTAGCTGAACGCGACATAGAGGTCGAGTGCGCCGACGAACGAGACGACCGAAGTCTCCTTGATAAGAGCGATGAACTCGTTGCCGAGGGTCGGGAGAATATTCTTTATCGCCTGCGGGATGACTATGCGCATCATCGTGGTCGAGAAGCTAAGGCCGACGCTTCTGCCGCCCTCCATCTGACCGTCGTCAACGCTCTGGATACCGCTTCGCATTATCTCCGATATATACGCGCCGCTGTTAAGGCCGAAAACCGCTATTGCCACGCTGACCGACGGGAGATTGACGCCCATTATCGGCAGCACGACATAGTAGAATATAAGCAGCTGCACGACCATGGGGGTTCCTCTGAAGAGCGCGACATAGAATGCGCAGATGGCGTTGAGTATTCTCGGGAGGACTTTGTATTTCGGTATAACGCGCACGGTCGCTATCAGCGTACCGATGACAATACCGATTATAAGACCGAGAACGGCTATCTTGAGCGTATTCTGCAAGCCCTGCAGGACTTTTACATAGCCGTTGTAGTCTATGAGTATCTCGATAAACTTATCGATTTTCTTCGGTAAGCTTGCTATAAAATCGTTCATAGTTCTTTTCCTTTGTCCAAATACTTGCGCGGCAAAAAGCGCCGCAGACTAAAAGGAAGGCCGTTTCGACCGAAACAGCCTTCTTTCGTTATTTACATTTAAGCTCAGGCAACATCATTGATAGCCTTTGCGATGCTCGCAGCGGGAGCAGAGTCGATGATAACATAGTCAACGCCGCCGTTGATGAGATCCTGGACTGCGAGAGAACCGCTCTTATAAGCGACAGCCTTTGCCTTGAGTCCCGGGAATCCGAGATCTTCGCTGCCCTCGATGAAGGAGTTGCCTGTAGTGCCCTGCTGGCAGCCGATCTTCTTGTCCTCGGTGAGGCTGTCAAGGATAGCCTTGACATCGTCAGCGCTCTTGCAGGCGTCGAAGGTGGTGTCGGTGCCCTTGACTATGAGTCTCTGAGATGCCTCATAGTAAGCGTCGGAGAAGTTGACATACTCTTTACGGTCTTCGCTGATGGTAAGACCTGCCATTGCGATATCGCACTTGTGCTGGCCGACGGAAAGGCAAACAGCGTCGAAGTCCATGTTCTGGATAACGAGCTCTTTGCCGAGCTTCTTGGCGACACAAGCGGCAATCTCCATGTCGATGCCGTAATAGTCATCGCCCTTCATGTACTCAAAGGGCTCGAAAGCGGCGTTGGTCGCAACGACGAGCTGATCCTTGCTCTCATCGAGAGCTGCGGACTTGACAGCCTCGGGAGTGCCGCCGCCGAAGTACTTGTCGCAGATAGCGGAGAATGTTCCGTCGCTCTTCATCTCTTTGATTATGTCGTTGACCTGGGTGAGCAGCTCGGGCTGGTTCTTGTCAACGCCGAAAGCGTACTGCTCGTTGGTCAGATCGTAGTCAATGACCTTGACTGCGGGTGCCTTTGTTGTATTGCCGTCGTCCTTGTTGCCGCCGCAGGCTGCGAACGCAGTGCAGATGCAGACAAGCGCAAGCACGAGAGCAATTATCTTCGTAAACTTTTTCATGATGTTTTCCTCCTGTTTGATTTGATGACTGTATTATAGCACCATATTTTCAAAATGCAAGGCTTTATTGAATATTTTTTCATGTTTTTAGCGTTTTTCTGCATTTTGACGGTAAATATGCATCTTATTCATGCATAGTTGAATATTTTAGCCAATACATCCGCCGGAATGAAGCTGCGGCAGAAGTCGAGAAAATCCTGCGGAGGCGGAGCAGACAGGCGAATTTCTTCGCCCGAAGCCGGATGAATAAAATCACATTCGGCGCAGTGGAGCAGATGATGCCCTATCTCATTTTCCGGCGCACCGTACATTGTGTCGCCCGCAAGGGGTGCGCCCATGGACGCGAAATGTACCCTTATCTGATGCGTTCTACCGGTCTCGAGAGTGAGACTCAGCAGGCTGTATTCGTCGTTTGAATACAGGCTCTCCCAATGCGTTACCGCGCTCTCGCTCCTGGGCATATCGCCGCACGCGCGCAGAGTTTTCATCGGGTCGGGGCGGTAGATAGGCTTGTTTATTGTTCCGCTCCCCTCGAAGCGTCCGCGGACGACGGCTACATATCTTTTATTTATATTGCCCGAAAGGCGTGCCGCCGCATAGCGGTTCAGGGCGCAGACAACAACGCCCGATGTGCCTTTGTCGAGCCTGCCGACGCAGCGGAACACTGCGCTCTTCCCCTCGCTTTGCAGATGCCCGGCGACTGCGTTTGCGAGCGTGTCGCCCTGATGGTTATGGGTCGGGTGCATCGCGAGAAATGGCGATTTGTTGACGGCGAGCAGATCGGCGTCCTCATATATTACATCTATATTTATATCCATCGGCTCGACCGTTTCGGTCTCGACGGGCAGAGTCACAATAACAATATCGCCCGCGTGCAGGCGGTCTATTGTACGCAGCGTCTCGCCGCCGCGGGTTATGCCGCCGTCGATGCGCTTGAGCGAGCTTAACGCGCGCGCCGAAATCCCCGCGCAGCCGCGCAGGAAATAAAACGCTTTTTTACCCTCGTACTCCTCGGGCACGGTGAATTCAAGTTTTCTGTTCAAGCGCGACCTCCCGGAAATTATTTCGGCTTTCTGCCTGCCGCAAAAGGGTCTGCCCGTTTAGACGCAAAAAGCGTTAAAAGAGCGAAAATCAACTAAAATAAAGGTCATAATCTGCGCTGTCGGACGTGAATTATGACCTTTATATTTTCTTTGGTATGCACTGAATTCGACAGTCCCGGAGCTTTTTATTTTTCCGCGCTCTCCCGCGCTATGCGTTCCTTCCAGCAGCGGTGGCACATCGCCTCATAGCGGTCATTGCCTCCGAGGAGCACCTGCGAGCCGCTGGTCACAACCTGTCCGTCCTCGCCTATTCTCGCGTTGACGGTCGCCTTTCTGCCGCAGCGGCAGATGGTCTTTATCTCGGTTATGGAATCCGCGACCTCGAACAGCCTGCGGCTTCCCGGGAAAACATGCGTCAGGAAATCGGTACGCAGCCCGAAGCAGAGCACCGGAATATCGCATTCGTCAACTATTCTGCGAAGCTGATCTATCTGGTCTTCTGTAAAAAACTGGCTCTCATCCGAAATAACGACATCCGCGTCGCGGCATTTCTCGCCGAACATTTCATATATATCGTCCTGCGGGGATATCACCTGCGCCTTGGCGCTGAGTCCTATACGGGAATACACCGTGTCGGAGCCGTCGCGCGTGTCGATGCTCGGTTTTATCAGCCAGACCTTGCGATCCTTCTCTTCGTAGTTGAACTTGGTCATGAGCGCCTGAGCCGATTTTGACGAGCCCATTGCGCCGTATTTGAAGTAGAGCTTCGCCATCAGTCGACCTTGACGGTCCAGCCGAACTCGTCGGGCAGTCTGCCCCACTGGATACCGGTGAGGGTATCATAGAGCCTGTCTCTTATACACATCTGAC
>ERZ1504738.286-NODE-286-length-10431-cov-7.754530_pt1 | contig 10431 bp, 8 predicted proteins | sample MGYA00575735_ERZ1504738 | MGnify/ENA primary metagenome ERZ1504738 (study PRJEB39906, sample SAMEA3182082) | gut metagenome | biome: human; feature: gut; material: Stool; isolation source: human stools | place: Canada | collected 2012-12-04 ...
TTATGCGACTGCGTCGCATTCTTCTGCAAACTTAGAGTGAAATCTGTGGGAGAACACCGCAGCATGCCGCACCCTATACGATCGGCAGCGAGATGCCCTGTATCTTCTGATAGATATCGAGCGCGAAGATGTCGGTCATGCCCGAGATGAAGTCGATGACAGCCATGACACGCGTCTCGAAGTCGTCGCTGTTGATGTCGTACTGACTGCTGAAGCGCTTGCGCAACTGCTCCGAGTGGAACTTGCCGGGCTCGGTGGCAGCCTCGATGAGCGTATCCATCAGCGTCTCCATAATCTTATAACCCGACAACTCCACGTCGAGCACCGGCTTAGAGTTGTAGATGCGCTGCACGCTCACCTCGATGCAATGGCGGTAGGCGGCGCTCACGAGCGGAGACACATGGTCAATGAGCGAGCCCTGCAGCGAGCCTTCAAAAATCTCCTGTTCGTGCTGCACGAACGCCTTCGCACACTCGCTCTCGAGCAGTCCGATGGCGCAAGCACGCATATACACAATCTTCTCGTTGTTGTCGGTGATGCCCTCCTCGTCGATGCGGTTGAGGATATGGCGGCGTGCGTCGTCGCCGAAGAAGCCCAGCAGCAGACCGCTTGCCTCGTCGTAGGAGAGGATGCGCAGCTTGTGAGCGTCCTCGATGTCCATTATCTCGTAGCAGATGTCGTCGGCAGCCTCAACAAGATACACCAGCGGATGGCGTGCATAGCGCAGCGGTTCGCCCTCAGCCGAGAGGCGCAGCATGCCGAGGTCGTCGGCGATGCGCTGGAACGCCTCCTGCTCGAAGCAGAAGAAGCCGAACTTGCCCTTCTTGCCAGCGCACTCGCTCGAGTAAGGATACTTCACGATGGAAGCCAGCGTAGAGTAAGTCATCACGAAACCGCCGTCGCGGCGTCCGTGGAAGCGGTGCGTGAGCAGTCGGAAGGCGTTGGCGTTACCCTCGAAGTGCGTGAGGTCCTCCCACATCTGCGCCGACACACGAGACTTCAGCGCCAGTCCCCTACCCTCGCGGAAGAACGCCTGTATAGCCTTCTCGCCGGAGTGACCAAACGGCGGATTGCCCATGTCGTGCGCCAGACACGCCGTGCTCACGATGGTGCCAAGCTCCTCGAAGAGCGTACCAGAGAGTTCGGGACGAACACGCTTCAAGGCTCGCGCCACGTCGTTGCCAAGCGACATGCCCACGCTCGCCACTTCGAGCGAGTGAGTCAGTCGGTTGTGCACGAAGATGCTGCCCGGCAGCGGGAACACCTGTGTCTTGTTCTGCATGCGGCGGAAGGGCGCCGAGAAGATAAGGCGGTCGTAGTCGCGCTTGAACTCCGAGCGGTCGTCGTGGCGCTCAGGGTGGCGCAGCTCCTGTCCGAGACGCTTGTTAGATATGAGTTGTTGCCAGTTCATTGCCATAGTGGTTTTGTTTTATCGTTTATAGCACAAAATTAAAACTATTATTCCGAATAGACAAGAAGATTGCGCAGTCGGCGTCGCCATTTCCAGTTTTTTAATACTCCAAAACGGCGTTATCTCGTTATAATTAAGTACTTTTGCAGTTTGAAACATTACGTCATAAACTAAAATAGAAACACATAATGGTAAAGATAAAGATAGTGAACCGCGGAACGCAGCAGCTTCCGGCGTACGCCACACCGCAGAGCGCAGGCATGGATCTGCGTGCCAACATCACCGAGCCCATCACCCTGCAGCCTATGGAGCGCCGCATCATCCCCACCGGACTGCACATTGCGCTGCCCGAAGGCTACGAGGCGCAGGTGCGTCCCCGTTCGGGCTTGGCCTTCAAGCACGGCATCACCGTGCTCAACTCGCCCGGCACCATCGACGCCGACTATCGTGGCGAGCTGGGCGTGCTGCTCATCAACCTCTCTACCGAGCCTTTCGTTATTGAAGCCGGCGAGCGCATCGCACAGATGGTAATCGCACGCCACGAGCAGGGCGAGTTCTGCCTCGTTGAGGAACTCGACGAGACCGAGCGCGGCGAGGGCGGATACGGACATACCGGAGTGAAGTAAGCCTCCTACGGTTAGCCCTCCATCGGCAACTCACTTCCAAACAATTAAAGAAGAAGAAAAATGAAGAAAATCATACTCTTTGCAATAGCTTTGGCAGCCATCGCCCATCTCTTCGCAATAGGCGGAGCGCGCACGGGAGCAGCAGTAGACCAGAAGTGCGACACGATGAGCATCTCAGCCGACTCGCTGCTGAAGGAGACGCCACTCTTCGACCGACTCTATCTCGACGCCGTGTGCCGACAGATAGACAGCGACTCCACTGCCTTCGACCTGCTGGAGCAATGCCGCAAGATGCGGCCCGACGCCGCCGAGGTCTACTACTCGCAGGCTATAGCATACGCCAAACGCGGCAACGACTCGCTTTCAATCGAGTATATGCGCCGAGCTGCCGAGCTGCAGCCCGACAACGACAACTATCTGGAGAACGTAGCCGAGACATACATACACCAGCGTGAGTACGACCGCGCCATCGAAGCCTACGAACAGCTCTACGCCCACCACCGCGACCGCAGCGACGTGCTCGAGATTCTCGTTCGCCTTTACGATGCGAAGAAAGACTATGCGAAGATGCTCTCCACCGTAGACCGCATGGAGCAGGCAGACGGACCGAGCGAGGACATCTCGTTCATGCGCATGGGCATCTACGAGCAGCAGGGCGACAAGAAGAACGCCTACCGCATACTGAAAGCGCTCACCGACGACCATCCCAACGAACCGTCGTACAAGGTGATGCTCGGCAACTGGCTCATGCAGCACGACCGCAAGAGCGAGGCGTTCAAGTGGTTCGAGAGTGCGCTGCAGGACGACAAGCAGAACGAGTTCGCACTGAACTCGCTTTACGACTACTACCGCAACACGGGCGACGACGCAAAGGCACGACAGTTGCGCGACGACATACTGTTCAGCAAGCAGACCGACATAAAGACGAAGCTGTCTATGCTGCAGCAGGCCATTCGCGAGAACGAGCAGGAGCAGGGCGGCGACTCGACCATCGTGCTCGACATCTTCGACCGCGTGATGCGCACAGCGCCGCACAACGCCGACCTGTCTAACCTCAAGGCTGTGTACATGCGTCTGAAAAAGATGCCGCAGGACAGCATCAACGCCGCATACGCCCACACGCTCTCCTTCGAGCCCGACAACCTGTCGGCACGACTCACGCTGACGCAGAACTTGTGGGAGGAGAAGAAGTGGAACGAGGTGGTCGACCTCTGCGACAAGGGCATACAATACACACCCGAGGAGCTTATGTTCTACTACTTTATGGGACTCGCCTACGTGCAGCAGGACAAGGACGCTGAGGCTTACGACGCTTTCAAACGCGGACTCAGCGCCGTCGACCTCAGCAACGCCGACGAGACACAGCGCACTATGGCGTCCGACATGTACGGACTCATCGGCGACATCAGCTACAGCAACGGCAAGTACGACGAGGCGTTCGGCGCATACGAGGAGGCACTGAAGATGAAGGCTGACAACGTGCAGGTGCTCAACAACTACGCCTACTATCTCTCGATGCAGAACACACGCCTCGACAGTGCGGCAGAGATGAGTCTGAAGACGCTGAAGGAGGAACCTACGAACGCCACATTCCTCGACACCTACGCCTGGATCCTGTTCCTGCAGAAGCGCTACGACGAGGCGAAGGCGTACATCGACCTCACTCTCGCCAACGACAAGGACCCGAGCAACGTGCTTTGGGAACACGCCGGCGACATCTATCTGATGACGGGCGACAAGCAGAAAGCCGTAGAATACTGGCAGAAGGCGATTGAGAGCGGAGGCGACAAGACTCAGCTCGAACGCAAGATAAAGACACGCAAGCTGAAGTAGTGCAACGATGCTGCCGTGGCATGCATACACCGAACAAAACAGAAAAGTCCACGAAACGAAACAGAAAACAATAATAAGATGAAGAAGATATCAAGATACGCCCCGATAGCCATGGCTATGTTGCTCATGGCTTCGTGTGCGAGCAAGAAGACCATCACCGACGGCACAAAACTGCCTTCGCTGCCACACGCACAGACCGAGAAGTCGGCTGAGAAGCAGTCGCTGCAGTTCGTGCAGCGCATTGCCGACAACGCCACCACCACAGCGAACATACTCGCCAGTGGCGACTTCACGCTGAAGACGGGCAGCAAGGAGATTACGGTGCCCGCCAAGCTCAGCATGCGCAAGGACGAGTGCATACGCATCCAGCTGCTCATGCCTATCCTGCGCAGCGAACTCGCCCGCATCGAGTTCACGCCCGACTATGTGCTGCTCATCGACCGCTACCATAAGGAGTACATAAAGGCTTCGTATTCGGAGGTGAGTTTCCTCGCCAACAACGGCATCTCGTTCTACAGCCTGCAGTCGCTGTTCTGGAACCAGCTCACGGCGCCCGGCGCCAAGCACCTGTCTGCCGCCGACCTGAAGAAGTTCGCAGCTGACATAACTGCCGCAGGTTCGCGTGTACCCGTGTCGCTCTCAAGCGGCAACATGACATTCAAGTGGAGCGTAGACGCAGCCACAGCGCTCATCAAGAACGCCGACATCTCGTATCGCAGCGCTGCGCACGGCACATCGTCGCTCGCCTGGAGCTACGACGACTTCAAGACCGTAGGCGCAAAGAAGTTCCCGATGATGCAGCAGTTCGGCTTCAACACCAACTACGGCGGCAAGAACCATGCAGCGCAGGTGACGCTACAGATGTCTGCGCCGAAGACCAGCGCCGACTGGGACGCCAAGACCGAGGTGTCGTCGAAGTATCGCAAGGTGGAGGTAGACGAACTGCTCCGCAAGATAACATCGCTGCAGTAAAAAAACGCAGCGCAATTGATGCAATAAACACGTCGCAAGAATGAAGAAGTTAATAAACATAATGCTCGCCGCCCTGATAGCTCTCGCCCTACCCTGCACGGCGAACGGCGTCAACGCCGAGCAACAGCAGCGCAAGACAACCGCCGCAAAGAAGACAACCACTCAGCGCAAGAAGACAACGACGGCAAGAAAACACGCCACCGCTGCAAAAAAGAAAACAACGCAGCGCAAGAAGACCGCTACAAAGAAGAAGAGAGGCACAAAGCAGAACAACGCAAAGTATTCTACAGCCGAGATTCGCGGACTGCAGAGCAAGCGCTCGGGCATTCAAAAGGAGATAAAGAAACAGGAGGCGGCTCTGCGCGCCAACAAAGCCGACGTGAAGAAGCGCCTCAACGACCTGCTCATCCTCAACAGCGAGATAGACCGCCACAAGCAGAACATCGACGGCATACAGCGCGACATAACACACCTCGACGGCAACATCGGACTGCTCAACGCCCAGCTCGCCACACTGCAGCAGCAGTTGAAGGAGCGTAAGGCGAAGTACGTGAAGTCGATGCGCTACATCTCAAGACAACACACCATGCAGGACCGCCTGATGTTCATCTTCTCGGCGAAGAGTCTCACCGAGATGTATCGCCGTCTGCGCTTCGTGCGCGAATACTCGTCGTGGCAGAAAGCTCAGGGCGAGATGGTGAAGTCGAAGCAGCTGCAGGTGAACGAGAAGCATAAGCAGCTGCAGCAGGTGCGCGGACAGAAAAACGTGATGCTCAACAAGGGCAGACAGGAGCACCGCGCGCTTGAGAGCAAGCAGAGCGAACAGCAGACTATGGTCAACTCGCTGCAGAAGCAGCAGAAGACTATACAGAGCGTAATAGCTAAGCAGCGTAAGGACGCCAGCGCCCTCAATGCGCAAATCGACCGACTCGTCGCTATAGAAGTGGAGAAGGCGCGCAAGCGTGCCGAGGAGGAGGCACGTCGCAAGGCTGCCGAAGCCGCCGCTGCGAAGAAGCGTCGCGAGGCAGAATTGGCTCGTAAGCGTGCCGAGGCAGAAAGAGCACGCGCCGAGAACGAACGCCGACTGCGCGAAGCTCGCGAGGCTGAGGAACGCGCCAAGCAGCGTGCTCGCGAAGCCACAGCACAGCAGAAGGCACGCGCCGAGCAGCAGGCTCGCGAGGCAGAGGCTCAGCGCGAGGCTATAGAGCGCAAGGCAAAGGCAGACGAGCGCCGCTCTACGAAAGAAATTGCCAACGCCAAGCGCGAAGTGGAACAGACCTACACCGTGTCGTCGGTAGACCGCATGATGTCGGGCGGCTTCGAGGCAAACCGCGGACGTCTGCCCATGCCTGTATCGGGCGGCTACCGCATCGTGTCGCACTACGGACAGAACACCATCGAGGGTCTGCACGGCGTGACGCTCGACAACAAGGGCATCAACATCAAGGGACAGCCAGGCTGCCAGGCACGCGCCGTATACGACGGCATAGTAAGTGCGGTGTACGGCATCGGCGGACAGTGGCTCGTGATGGTGCGCCACGGCGTTTACATCTCGGTCTACTGCAACCTCACGTCGGTAAGCGTGCATAAAGACCAGAAGGTGTCGACCGGTCAGGCGCTCGGAGCAGTCGGCGGCGAAGGCATACTGCAGTTCCAGCTGCACAAGAACAGCAGCCGACTCAACCCAGAGCCGTGGCTTAGACGATAAAACGCCCGAAACAGGGTAGAAAACTCAGTAAATATTTGCAAACGTTGCGAAAAATTAGTAATTTTGCATCGTTCAGTGGAATGAGGGGCTCCGAGAGAGCTCCTCATTTTTATTTATAAATGCAATATATGATAAACAAAGACACCGTAAGAAGTATCGTAGAAGAGTGGCTTGACGGCAAGGAGTATTTCCTTGTTGACATCGAGATAAGCCCCGACGACCGTATCGTAGTAGAAATTGACCATGCCGACGGCGTGTGGATTGAAGACTGCGTAGAATTGAGCCGTTTCATCGAAGACCACCTCAGCCGCGACGAAGAGGACTATGAACTTGAAGTAGGATCAGCCGGACTGGGACAGCCTTTCAAGGTGGCTCAGCAGTACCACTGCTTCGTAGGCAAGGACGTGGAAGTGCTCGACGCAGACGGAAAGAAGTACAAAGGTGTGCTCAAAGCCGTTGAAGGCAACGACTTCACTGTGACGGTGCAGGAGAAGCAGAAGGTGGAAGGCAAGAAGCGCCCGCAGCTCGTAGACACAGACCACACCTTCCAGATGGACAAAGTGAAATATACAAAATACTTAATAAATTTCAAATAAGCTATGGCAGCAGTTAAAAAAGACGACGTGGTGAGCATGTTCGACTCTTTCAAGGAGTTTAAGGAGACAAAGAACATCGACCGCACTACTTTGGTAAGCGTTTTGGAGGAGAGCTTCCGCAACGTTCTCGCAAAGATATTCGGAAGCGACGAGAACTTCGACGTTATCGTAAACCCTGACAAAGGCGACTTCGAGATATACCGCAACCGTGTGGTAGTGGCTGACGGAGAGGTAGAGGACGAGAACAAGCAGGTGTCGCTCAAGGAGGCACGCAAGATAGAGCCCGACTACGAGGTGGGCGAAGACGTGTCGGAGCGTGTCGACTTTGCCAAGTTCGGTCGCCGCGCCATCCTCAACTTGCGCCAGACTCTCGCTTCGAAGATTCTTGAGCTCGAGCACGACTCGCTCTACAACAAATACAAGGACCGCGTAGGCCAGGTTATCGCAGCCGAGGTTTACCAGGTATGGAAGCGCGAGGTGCTCGTGGTAGACGACGAGAACAACGAGCTTATTCTCCCGAAGGCAGAGCAGATTCCGGCAGACGTATACCGCAAGGGCGAGACAATACGCGCCGTCATCGAGCGCGTTGACAACGAGAACAACAACCCGAAGATTATCCTCTCGCGCACCAGCCCGATGTTCCTCCAGCGCCTGCTTGAGGCAGAAGTGCCCGAGATCGCAGAGGGTCTCATCGCCATCCGCCGCATCGCACGCATCCCCGGCGAGCGCGCCAAGATAGCAGTAGAGAGCTTCGACGACCGCATCGACCCGGTAGGTGCATGCGTCGGCGTAAAGGGTAGCCGCGTTCATGGCATCGTACGCGAGCTCTGCAACGAGAACATCGACGTCATCTGCTACACCGGCAACACAAAGCTCTTCATCCAGCGTGCGCTCTCACCGGCTAAGGTGTCGAGCATCAAGATTGATGAGGAGAACAAGAAGGCAGAGGTATATCTGAAGCCAGAGGAAGTGAGCCTCGCCATCGGCCGCAGCGGTCTGAACATCAAGCTCGCATCGCTGCTCACAGAGTACACCATCGACGTATTCCGCGAAGTGTCTGAAGAGGACGCCGACGAGGACATCTACCTCGACGAGTTCGCAGACGAGATCGACCAGTGGGTTATCGACGCCATCAAGGGCATCGGTCTCGATACAGCCAAGGCAGTGCTCAACGCTCCGCGCGACATGCTCGTTGAGAAGGCAGACCTCGAAGAGGAGACTGTCGACAACGTGCTGAAGGTGTTGCGCGCCGAATTCGAGTAATCAAGATACACATATAAGGGAGTCTCAAAACCGCATGGTTTTTGAAGCTCCCTTAGCGAGTATCTACACACTAACATATTTATAAACAAATTTTATAAGGAAAAGGAAAGACGTAAAGCGGGTAGCTTTCTCCACGCAACGCCCCGAAAAAGGGCACGAGGCCGAAGCAGAGGTAGGCAGACGTTTTACTTTTTTACTCCTTTACTCTTTTACTTTTAAAACAGCAAAATATGAGCATCAGGTTAAACAAAGCATTACGAGAGTTGAACATCGGGCTCCAGACGGCAGTGGAGTTCCTTGAGAAAAGAAGTGACCTTGGAGAGGTAAAGGCTGAGCCCAGCTTCAAGCTGAGCGACGCACAGTACGCCGCACTCGCTGGAGCCTTCCAGCAGGACAAGGAGGTTCGTTCTCAAGCCGAGAAACTCTTGCAGAAGAAGCCGAAAGAGAAGAAACGCAGCGAGGAGACCCAGGCTGAGCCGCTCCTCAAATCGTCTACTCAGCAGCAGTACAAGCCGCTGGGCAAGATAGATCTGGACAGTCTGAACAAGAAACCGGCACAGAAAAAGCCAGCAACACCTGAGACTCATAAAGAGCCGCAGGCAAAGACTAATGCCGTAAGTCAGAAGCCGGCAACAAATTCCGAAGCACCACAGAAAGCAAGCACAGAGGCTAAAGTGGACAATCAAAACAAAAATCAGAACACTGTGGGTCAGAACAAAGAGCACAAGCAGGAAAAGAAACAGGAAGCAGCAAAGACTGTTGTAAACAACACAGCAAGCGCCCCGAAGAAGGTGGAAGCCGCAGAGAAGCCGGCAGAAGCACCGAAGACAGAGACAGGCATCTTCACCACAAAGAGCGAGAAGAAGATACTCAACGCGCCGAAGGTGAACGTATTGGGCAAGATCGACCTCTCTACGCTCAACCAGAGCACTCGTCCGAAGAAGAAGTCGAAGGAGGAGAAGCGCAAGGAGCGTGAGGACAAGGCGCAGCAGCAGCGCGGCGACAAGAAGAAGCGCGAACGCATCAACAAGGTGCGCGTAGACATCAACGCTGCGTCTAACCAGCCCAACGGCGGAGGCAACAACGGCGGCAAGCAGAACGGTGGCGGCAATGCCGGCACAAGCAACAAGAACAAGAAGAAGAACCGCAACCGCGGCGGACAGCAAAAGCCGGCTGAGGTGAACGATGAGGACGTAGCACGCCAGGTAAAGGAGACGCTCGCACGCCTTACTAACAAGCAGAACCAGAACAAGAAGGGCGCCAAGTATCGTAAGGAGAAGCGCGAGGCTGCTCAAGAGAAGATGAACGAGGAGCTGCGCGAGGAGAAGAAGGAGAGCAAGACACTGAAGCTGACGGAGTTCGTTACCGTATCGGAACTCGCTACGATGATGAACGTGAGCGTGAACCAGGTTATCGGTACGCTCATGAGCGTGGGCATCATGGTGTCTATCAACCAGCGCCTCGACGCCGAGACCATCAACCTCGTTGCTGAGGAGTTCGACTTCAAGACAGAATACGTAAGTGCAGAAGTGCAGGAGGCAATCACCGAGGTGGAGGACGACGAGAACGACCTCGTTCCGCGCGCTCCGATCGTAACCGTGATGGGTCACGTAGACCACGGTAAGACCTCTTTGCTCGACTATATACGCAAGACAAACGTCATCGCTGGCGAGGCTGGCGGCATCACACAGCACATCGGTGCATACAACGTGCAGTTGGAGGACGGACGTAAGATTACGTTCCTCGACACTCCGGGTCACGAGGCGTTCACCGCTATGCGTGCCCGTGGTGCTCAGGTGACGGATATCGCCATCATCATCATCGCTGCCGACGACGCCGTGATGCCTACCACCAAGGAGGCTATCGCACACGCTCAGGCTGCCAACGTGCCGATGGTGTTCGCAATCAACAAGATCGACAAGCCGGGCGCTAACCCCGACCGCGTACGTGAGGAACTGGCAGGCATGAACCTCCTCGTAGACTGTCTCTTATACACATCTGACGCTGCCGACGAATAGAGAG
>ERZ1504738.293-NODE-293-length-10361-cov-6.015040_pt1 | contig 10361 bp, 7 predicted proteins | sample MGYA00575735_ERZ1504738 | MGnify/ENA primary metagenome ERZ1504738 (study PRJEB39906, sample SAMEA3182082) | gut metagenome | biome: human; feature: gut; material: Stool; isolation source: human stools | place: Canada | collected 2012-12-04 ...
CGGCAGCGTCAGATGTGTATAAGAGACAGTTCTCAATCAGCGTAGTAACTGAGGGTGAACAAATGCGGCAAGTAAGATTTGAGATCACCGACGGCATCTGCCGTCCGGCAGGATGCGAAACGGACGACATCGGATATGCGGCAATCTCCGATGCTCAGTGCGCCTCCGAAGCAAGAAAAAGTTCAACCGCCTCGGGCGGCCGTATTTCCTACGGCATAGTGATGACCGTCACGGAAAACGGATTCAATGAAACAACAAGTTTTCCCGACTTCTCTTTCAGCAGAAAAAAGCTGAGGGACTTTGTCTCCATGCTCGAGCGCAACGATGTCTCCCCCGTCCATGTGGAGGAGATGATAGACGATTTCTTCTACGCGGAATAAACGCACCGCCAAAGCATCCGAACCGAGCGAACCACGCCAAAAGGCAGCGTTCGCAGAACAATGACCGACCGCAGCAAAAAAAATGCTGCGGTCGGTCATTCTTTATAGTTTGATGGATGGATAGGCAGCGAAACGGCTTTGCGAGTATAAATATCGCAATAAACAGCTGTAGCGATATCGTGCACATATACTTATTATTTTAAGCAGGGCGGGCTAACCCCTCAGTCTCGGCTTACGCCGAGCCAGCTCTCCTTACAGGGGCGCCTAAATAGATTCTGCGACAAGTCCCAATTCACGCAAAGTCTTTTCATCTTGAACGAAGGGCGTTTATTAAAGTTCCGTATATCGCTCTACGCGCATGCGCAGGGCGTATTTTTTGCGCAGTGCCGCTATCTCTTCCATCATCTCGGACTTGTGGTGGGCATCGAGCGCCTGCTGATCGCGCCATCTGTCTATCAAAAGCACGGTCTCCGGGTCGTCAAGCGGAAAGAAATATTCGTATCTCTCGTTCCCCTCTTCGGCTCTTATTTTATTCACAAGCCCGCTCTCCGTCATTTCGCGTGCAAACTCTTTTGCGCTGCCGTTTTTGCCGATATAGTAGATATTGACAGTGAAGCTCATTTCATTCTCCCCTATCAGTATTTTTCGACGCTCTCAACATCGAGCACAAACACAATAGCTCCGCCGACCGCGACCTCCGAGCCGAGATCTCCCTCGGCAAGTCCGCTGCCGAATGCGGCGGTAGATGCGGCAGTGTGCATCCTGCGCTGAGAATACTCCTTGATTATCTCCTTTGCCTTTGCGACCTTGTCGTCGTCCGCGCCGATGAGGAAAGTCGTGTTGCCGACCATGAGGAATCCGCCCGTGGTCGAGAGCTTCGTCACCGTGTAGCCTTCCTTCGTCAAAGCCGAGGAAACGACCGCGCTGTCATCATTATTAACAATAGCTATCAAAAGTTTCATTATATTTATTCTCCTCATTAAATTTTCGGGTCTATCATCTTGCGGCTCTTCTTGTCGAGCTTGCGGACATCGGGTATCTCGTACCTGTTGTCGTTCGCGTCTTTTATTAATATGCGCCCGTCATAGAGCGGCTTTACCGCCGTGAGATGATTTCTTATCTCAAAGGTGCATATTCCCCTGTCCGTCTCGACCGTCCACATCCAGATAAGGAATTTTTCGCGCATCTTTATGAATCGCTTTATCCGCGGGATCATATAGTATTCGTCGAGGCACTGCTCGACAGCCTCTTTCGACTCCGGCAGAAGATTGTCGATGTTTCTTATCACCGCTATCTCCTCGCCCTCGCTGTCGATCAGCGAAATGTATCTGCTGAGTCCGGTTATGGGGAACATTCTGTGCAGTTCGAGCCCCTCGAACTTCTCGCCTGAGTAAAACTCGGCATCGACGAAAATCCCGTCCCGGCGAGTGAATTTCACTTCCGGTCCGTCAATATATCTCGGCATTGTGCTCCCCCCTTATTCAAAATTCTCGGCGGCTTTTTTCTTCTGAAGCTGTTCGCCCATGGACTGGATCTCAATGAGCTTGTAGTACTTGCCCTTGAGCGCCATGAGTTCTTCGGGAGTGCCGCATTCGATTATCTCGCCGTGGTCGACGACAACTATCTTGTTCGCCTTGCGCAAAGTTGAAAGCCTGTGGGCAATCATGAGCGTTGTGCGCCCTGATATCAGCCTCTCTATCGCGCCCTGAATAAGATTCTCAGTCTCGGAATCGACCGCCGCCGTCGCCTCGTCGAAGATGAGTATGCTCGGATTTTTGAGCACCGCGCGGGCTATAGATACGCGCTGCTTCTCGCCGCCGGAGAGTCCGACTCCGCGCTCGCCGAGCATGGTGTCGTATGCATCAGACATGCGGCGGATGAAGCCGTCCGCGTTCGCGACCTCAGCCGCGTGGAGCACCTGCTCAACATGGACATCCGCGCTGCCGTAGGCAATATTATTATATATCGTGTCTCTGAACATCAGCGGCTCCTGCTGGACGAAGCCGATCGAGTTTCTGTAATATCTCAGGTCGATGTCCCTGATGTTTATTCCGTCGACGAGTATCTCGCCGTCGTATTCGTCATAGTAGCGCATCAGCAGGTTTATCAGCGTCGACTTGCCGGAGCCCGTCGTTCCGACTATGCCGACTATATCGCCCGGCTCTATAGTCAGGTTTATATTTGAAAGAACTTTCTTCGAGCGGTCGAACGCGAAGTTGACATTCTTGAATTCAATCTTGCCATCCATGCGCTTGAGCTCTTTTCCCTGACCGAAATCGTGCTCGGGCTCGGCATCGAGGATATCGAGTATCTTTTCGGCGGACGCCAATGTGTTCTGGTATGTGTCGCCGATATTCGCAAAGAAGTTGACCGGGTTATAGAACATGCTCGCATATGAGATGAACGACACAAGCAGACCGAGCGAAACTTCGCTGCTGCCGGAGATGACAAGATTGCCGCCCATGAACCATATGACGAGCGTTCCGCAGGTCACGAGGAATGTTATCACCGACGGGAACACCGCAGAGGGCACGGCGGCTTTTTTGTCCTCCTTGAACCACTCGTCGCAGTAGGCATTGAAGCGTTTGACCGTCTTTCGCTCGTTCGTGAACGCTTTTATCACTCGCACGCTCGGTATCGTGTCGGCGAGCATCGAAGAAATCGATGCGGAGCGCCGCCACATGCGCATATATTTGGGTCCGAGCACCTTGCCGAACCGCTTGCCGACAAACACGACTATCGGCACGGGAATGAGCGAGAAGAGCGCCAATCGCCAGCTCATCATGAACATTATGACTATCAGCCCCACGAGCGTAAACGCCTGAATGACCGCCTCCTGGGTTATCTTCATTATAAAATTCTGTATCACCGTCGCGTCGGAGTTGACGCGGTTTATGACGGAGCCTGTCGATATCCTGTCATAGAAGCTCATCGGCAGATACTGCGCCTTTTCATATATATCTTTCTTGAGATTTAAGACTATCCTGTCGCCGGATATTCTTAGCTTATACGCCCGAAAACCGTTTATCACATACTGAAGGACATACACCCCGAGCAGAAGCAAAATGACCGTCATGAGCCGTTTTGACGATTTCTGCGGGATAACATCGTCGACCATTATCTTTGTGATATACGGCGGGACGAGCGAGAACGCCGTTGTGAGCACAGATAGAATCATGCACACTATCAGCGGCTTTGTTTCGGGCTTGACATAGCCCGAGAATTTTGTGATGAGCTTGCGCTTGCCGGAGCAGTTGAGGCACTCGGCATCGGGCGAGGGCAATTTGCGTCCGCACTTCGGGCAGAAGGAGCGCTGCTTGAGATAGACGGATTTCACGACCTCCGCGTCTTCGTCGGAATAGCCGTGTTCTTTCAGCGAGTTCACGAACACCGCACCTGCGTCCGCAACCTCGGCGGCGGCATAAGAGAAGCGCATGAGCGGCTTTCTCTTTCCGTTTGAAAATCTGACTCGAAACAGCGCGTTGCCGTAGAGCCGCTTGACATCCGCCGACTCCATTTCATTATAGGCGATGCTGCACACGCCGCCGTCAAAGCTTCTGTCAAAGGCAATAAGCCCGTTTTTTGTGAAAACAAGCATTGAATCCGCATATTTGCCTTTTAAATCAAGGTCACCCACGACGATAAATAAAACCTCTTCGCCGCGGGTCAATTCTTCGAACCGCTCCTCATATTGTCGCGGCACGGGTTTGTTGGTTATTTCTTTCATTGCTCCGCCCCCTTTTTCAAGGTCATTTTAGCAGAGCCGATGTCAAAAGTAAACACGGAAATTCAGCCTAACATGACAAAAAAATTTGTCGTTGTTTGTTGAAAATGACGAAAAATCCCCGTGATGTTATTTTTTCATAACCACATTTTCAAGATAGCTGTTAAAATTCTTATATTCATTCTCGCTTATCGTCGTCGGGCAGGTCATGACAACGAGCCTGTGACCCTTATATTCGCTGTGATACGGCGGGTGGATATGCTCGAACGGATTAGCTCTGTACCCGGCACGCTCATAAAAAGCCTTGCGGCGGACGGATACTTCGTCATTCGGCGGGTCGATTTCGAGAATGACCGTCTTTTTGCGCTCGCCGAGAAGTGAGAGCGCCTGCGCACCGCAGCCTCTCCCGCGCATTTCGGGCAGTCGCTGTTCATATATAGAAAAGCTCTTTGAATAGAGCTCCATCGCTTTTTCATATATTTTATCTTCTGAATTTGTCAGTCTTTTAAAAATCATATTATCATCCTCCGCGCTTTCGGTTATTATACATTTTTACACCCCGGCGCTCAAGAAATCGGGTGTTTAGAATTAAATTTTCATTGACTGATTATTGTAAATATGGTACAGTATTATTTGACTGAAAACGGATTTTCAATATGAAATCCACAAAAAACGGAGGGGTTACAAAAAATGCCGAATCTTATCAAAAAAATCACATCCACCCCGAAGGGCTGGTCTACAAAACCGAAGGAGAGACTGAGCTACTATCTCTACTTCTGCGGACAGAACGCGATATATAACCTCGTCGCCTCTTTCCTGACCACTTATCTCATGCTCTCTATCGGCGGACTTGTCAAAACCGCGGGAATCATGCTCGCGGTCAAGGTATGGGACGCGGTCAACGACGCTATTTTCGGCGTGCTGTTCGACAAAGTAAAATTCAAGAGCGGCAAGAAGTTTGTCCCGTGGCTCAGGATATCGCTCGTCTTTATCCCGCTGACTACGGTCATGCTCTTCGCCATACCCAATAACTTCAGCGAAAACGCGAAGCTCATCTGGCTCGCTGTTTCATATATACTCTGGGATACCGCTTACACCCTCTGCGACGTGCCGATATTCGGTATCATCACCTCGATGAGCGAAAACATTGACGAAAGAAACAGCATTATATCCTATAAGCAGATTTGGGCGGGCGTGGGCTCGGGCGTTGCGCTCATTCTCGGCACCGTCCTCGTCGGCGAGCAGGTCAAGCTCAACTACACGGTAGTCGCAATAATCTGCGCCGTGTTCGCAATTATCACGATGATCCCCGCCTGCTTCAAGCTTGAGGAGCGCTTCGGCGGAGACAGGGATGAGGATTTCACGATCAAAAAGATGTTCAGCTATCTCGTTCAGAACAAGTATCTGCTCATCTATTACATAGGCTATTTCTTCTATTCGAGCGCCAACGTCTCCGGCTCGCTCAACCTTTTTGTCTCGTTCTATCTCTTTAATAACTCGCAGTTCTCACTCGTCGTTCAGGCTCTGAGCCTTGTTCCCGCGGCGATATTCTCGTTCCTCGTGCCCCACATGGTCAGAAAATTTGACAAGATGAAGCTGTTCAGAGTCTGCACTTTGGCTACCGTTATTTTAAGCGTTGTCATGTGGCTCATCGGCTACAACTCGATGAAAGGCTTCATCATCATCTCGATATTGCGCGCGGTACCCATGGCTATTCTCGGCGTCATGCTCTTCATGTTCACGCCCGACTGCGCGGAGTTCGGCAAATTCACCTCCGGCATCGAGGCCAAGGGAATCACCTTCGCAATCCAGACCTTCATGTGCAAGCTCACCGCAGCCGTCTCCGGCGCGCTCGGTATGTTTATACTCGGTCTCAAGTCCACCGGCTGGGTCAGCGTCGAGGGCGCGCAGAACTTCGCAGACCTCCAGGGTGTCACTCAGACAGACCACGCGAAGGCCGTTCTGTGGTTCATCTATGTTATGTTCACGGCGATAGGCTACGCCATAGCCTATGTCATCTGGACCCGCTACAAGCTCACCGACAAGGATGTTCAGACCATGGCGGACTGCAACAGCGGCAAAATAACCCGCGCCGAAGCCGACGCAAGACTCGGCGGAAGATACGACAAGAAGTCGAAGAAAGCGAAGAAATAACAAACGAAAAGAGCGGAGGGGCGTGTGCCTCTCCGCTTTAAATTACAGCACCCTGTGCACTGAGCCGCAGGGTGCTTTTTCGTTAAGTTTATTTATCAGAGCACAACTTCTCTGCCCGTCCTTGCGGATTCGTAAACTGCGCAGAGAATCTTTATCATATCGATGCCCTGCTGCGGCTTGAAGCACGGCTCGGCGCCCTCGATAACCACATCGTAGAAGTGTCTGAGGTTTCTCGCGTGCTCTCTGTCGGTAGCGTAGTTAGTCGGGATAACATCGAGGCACTTGCCGTATTCCTCGGTGTAGAACTCAACCTCGCCGTCCTGCCAATTGAGTCCCGCCTTCGTGCCGCGAAGCTCGACAAAGCGCGTCTCTTTCTTGACGTTCGACGCCCAGCTGAACTCTATCTGGAGCTGCGCACCGTTATCGAAGCGGATAGTGCCCATCGCAAGATCCTCAACGTCAAACGTGCCGTCCTCGACCTTGTCGCCGAAGTCGGAGTTCACGGAGTCGCTGACGTCGTTGTCGGCAAACTTGCAGTATGTGCTGCCGGTCACGGCGACGGGAGTCGGGTTGCCCATGAGCCATATCGCAAGGTCTATCATGTGAACGCCGAGGTCAATGAGCGGGCCGCCGCCGGACTGCGCCTTGGTGGTGAACCAGCCGCCCTTGCCGGGGATTCCGCGTCTCCTCTGCCAGCCGCAGCGTCCGCAGTATATCTCGCCCATTTTGCCGTCGTCAATGAACTTCTTCGCAAGCTTCGACGCGTCGGTGAAACGGTTGTTTCTCATGACCATGAGCGTCTTGCCCGCAGCCTTAGCGGCGTCATTCATCTTCATGACCTCTTCGACATTGACAGCGTCCGGCTTCTCGCAGAAAACGTGCTTGCCCGCCTTGAAAGCGGCAACCGCGATTATCGAGTGGAGATAGTTCGGGGTGCAGATATCGACAGAGTCTATCGTCTCATCCTTGAGCAGCTCGTTGAAATCGGTATATACCTTCGCGTCGGGGAAAAAACCGTCGCGGCACTCGACCGCCCTCTCCTCGATTATGTCGCAGAGCGCGACAACCTCAAGGCGATCGTCTTTAAGATAGTGCTCGCGGTGAGCGCCGTTGAATATTCCGCCGACACCGATAATACCTACTCGCCATTTTTTCATAGAAAGACCTCCAAAAATGTATTTCATACGAATTGATTTTAACATAACAAGAAATAAAAAACAAGAGCGGCGGGTTGTACGAAATGCCGAAAAAACAGCTTTATTTTTAGTTGATTTAACAATTTGATTTGTGATTGACAACGGAACGGCGGAGCGCCTTATGACGCTCCGCCGTTCCTTGCTTTTATGAAATTGTGTTTTGCAAATTAAAGCTTATTTATCAAATGCGCCAAAGCGGGCTGCTATCTTCACGCCGGTCTTTGCAAGCGGAAGAAGAGCAACTATGGTTCTGAGCGCTCCGTCAGCAGAGGACGAGAGCACGGAGGAAACGAGGAAATTGACAACAATTTTCTGCGAGGCGTTCATGTCGAGAGCTGCAACAGCGGTCTTTATAGCCACAGCGTTGTTCTCCTCGGTAAGCTCGGAATGGAGATATCTGAACAGAACGACAAACGCATCCGCCGAGTCGCCTTCTATGCCGACAAACCAGTTTCTGGTCTTGGCTGCGCTCTCTTTTGCGGTGAAGACTCCGCAGGCGGCGATATCCTTTATTGCAGCCGCAAACTTCTCCTTGTCAAGGTTTATTGTAAGCGTGACCGCGGGGGCGGTCTCCTCGCCGTTTTCGTCAACCTTGGCGGCCTGGAGCTCGATGTCCTTGAGCTTGGGGGCGATCATATCGTATACGCCGCCGGTGGTGAGGTCAACCTTAACGCTGTTGCCGATACCCAGGCTGATTTTGCCCAGCATACTGTGTATCTGAGTGTCGATAAGTCCCGTGTCAATAGCGGAGGCAAGATTCGGGAGAAGCTTCAGAACCTCGTCGACCGGGGATTCCGCAGAGGCAACTGCGTCAACAAGAGTGAATATGGGAGTGATGATGCCGCGGATACGGCGATCCATCTTCTCGTTTGTGTTGGCGCCCTTCTTAACATATGCGGTGTACTCGTCGGAGGTCATAAAGTCCTTTATGCCGAGAGCCTCAAATATGGGGATGAGATCCTCGTATATGCCCAGCTGCGGACCGTAAAATAAGCTGGTTGTGTTCTCAAAGGAAACAACGGTAGTGAGCAGCGAAAGGGGTCTGAACAGCGACGCAACAGCGTCGAGGAAGCCCTCCTTGTCGCCGTTAGCGAAACCGAAGTCGCCGTCAACAACAGTGAGATACTGCCATGCGTCAAGCTTGTCTACGGGCTTGCCGTCCGCGCCGAGCGTAGCTGCGGCGGCGTTAAGAGACGCGATAGCACCCGCGCAGGTCTCCTTGTCAAGCTTTGCGGCAAGGTCCTTGGGTCCCTTTGCAACAAGACTGCTGAGTCCGCCGACAAGCGGGAACAGCTTCTTTGCAACAAGAGCGACGGTTTCATTGGTATATACCTTCTCGTTGAGCACCTGGGGAACTCCGCCCTCGGGAACCTTCAAAACGGTGAAAAGAATATCTTCAACTCTACCGATAGACCTGTTGACAGCCTTCTTGGAAGCGCCGATGGGATACTTAACTTTGGTGCGCTCCATAGCGTCAACGTCGGGTTTTTCGTCCGTAGGATCGGATACGGCAAGAGCAGCCGCTTCGCTGACAGCGCCGTCAAGCGCTGCGGTCGCTTCCTCCTGCGCAAAGGCATTGAGCCCTGCCGCCATAACGGACATTATCATGCACAGGCAAAGTATAACGCTCAGCGCTTTTTTAAATGTTTTCATTTACTCTGTTCTCCTTTCGTTTTTGTAAAAACATTATAGACATTGTTATTCTTTGCTTCTTTTTTCTCCTCCTTTGTAGCAATTTATATTATAACGTTAAGTTATAAATTCAGCTTTTAATATGCAGAGCCGACAAAGTACCGCACTATTCATAAAATAATTCAGAACCCTCGCGGATATTATACACTATATCTACAAATAAGTAAAGTTATATCTTAAAGAAGTGTTGTTAATTATTTGAGATATAAGGGGAATTGTTGAAATTCCCCTCGTTGTTTAAAAATCAAGTCTCTCCCGTAGGCTCTGTTTTATCCCAACCTCACACACGATGCTAAGCCCGAGGAAGCAGTCCTCAAAGAAATCGCGACCGAGCTTGAACTCCGGCAGAAGATAAGGCTTCATTTTGCTCTTTATCAAACCTATGAGCTTGTCCGTATCCATGCCCTCATCGAGCTCATATATAACTACCCTGCCCGGATTCATCAGCGCGATTATCGCCTGGAGGCGTTCGCTGCAAAAAGCTATGCGCTCGGATTCAATGTCCGGAGTGTGCAGCGGGATATTTTCGACCTCGCCGGCAGCGCCCGACGCGCCGCAGAGCACCTCGCCGTTTGCGATTATTCCCGAGCCGCTCTTGCGCTTGCCGTAAGCATAGAGAACGGTTATACCATCCTGATAATTCGAATATTTTCTTGCCACATTCGTTGCGACATGCAGGTCGTTGTCAATAAGAACCGTCAGTCCGAATTTTTCATTCAGCCTCTTTGCAACATCGATATGGTTGAGCGACGGGAATGCCGCCGAGTCCATAACAACACCCTTGCAGACAACGCCCGAAACGGCTATCGCCGTCATGGCTATGAGCGGATCGGCCGCAACGCTTGTCATAACAAGATTCTCAAGCGTCGAAAGTACTTTTTCGTCACAAATCGGTATATTTCCGCTGCCGATAGTACGGCTTCTGAAATCATGGATTCTGTATGAAAGAACATCAGAGTCAAGATAAATCAGCAGAAAATGCATATAGTCCGCGTTAAGCTTATATACCTGCGCCTTGCGCCCGCGTTCCGCACCTATAACTCCGTCCGGATTAATAATTCCCTCCGCAATACCGTAATCAATAGCTCGCGTCACGGTCGGCAGGCTCAGCCCGATGCTTTTGGCTATCTGCGGAATTGTCGCCTGCTTGTTTTTGTGTATGTATCCCCACACCTGTCTCTTATACACATCTGACGCTGCCGACGAATAGAGAGG
>ERZ1504738.301-NODE-301-length-10081-cov-6.621883_pt1 | contig 10081 bp, 14 predicted proteins | sample MGYA00575735_ERZ1504738 | MGnify/ENA primary metagenome ERZ1504738 (study PRJEB39906, sample SAMEA3182082) | gut metagenome | biome: human; feature: gut; material: Stool; isolation source: human stools | place: Canada | collected 2012-12-04 ...
GTCGGCAGCGTCAGATGTGTATAAGAGACAGGTCACGCACCCTGTCGCCGATAGAATAATCTTTTTCGCCGCTCCACGGTTCAAATAGGCTGATACTTGTCAGAGCTTCGGCGTTTGTCAGCTTCGCGGCGGCTCTTGTTATCATCTCGCGAAAGCGTTTTGCCTGCGTCCGTGTCATATATCCGCACCCCCTGTGATAATATTCAGCGCCTCGTCCGCCGATATGTCCTCGGGCGGCTCGGCGGCCGTCCAGATTTGCTTTATCTGGGATTCCGTCTCTGTCCACGACTCGGTGTAATACCCGCCGTCGGACGAATATTCCGCCGTGATTATCGGCTTGTAGCCGTAGTGCAAAAGCAAATTGGGGTCAGTAGTAAAAACATCGCCCTCGCTTGTTTTTATCGGTCTCGGCGCACCGTGCAGAGCACCGCCGACCAGTTTTCCGTATATCATATTTTCACCCCCATGTGAAGCTGCCCGCGCCCTGATTATAGAGCGCCATTTTGCCTATAAGATCATAAAGGCACGGCACACCGTTTGCATCGAGACACGGGACAAGCCGCTGTGCATCGCCGTCGGTGTAGCTATATAACCGCATAACAGCCTTATTGTTCGTCCAGTTGTTGTTGCCGACGTCAAATATCAATCCGTTTGTCGGCGTCTCGAAGTCGGCGACATCGCTCCAAGATTTTTTTAAAATATCATTGACCCACACGCCGGCTTTGTTTATTTGGATTTTTGTTCGTTCCAATGATGAAGCCACCGAAAAACGGTGCTTTTGATACTCGGAAAAGTCGCCGGAGAAAACAATCGGATTTTTGTTTTGAAACAGCGTAAGATTATTTTTCAACGCGCTCTGGCGCGACCCGAATATGCCCGCGTCCCTGTATATTTCACCGACTATGCTGAAATCTATGGTGATATCAGAATCCTGCGTCAACTTGCGCCCGGTGTCGATATACTGGCTGCCCGAGGACTGCAAAAAGCTCACTGGAGTGAAGTCATCCGGCAGACCTTCGATATGCCGCGCGGCACGCGAAAAGAATTTTCTTCGTCCTATCAAGTGCCCTCACCGACCTTCTGCGCCGCCAAAATTTTGTCTTTGAAGCTCAGCTCCCATGTTTCGCCGTTTTTAAAATCCGGCGCAGTGCCGATATATCCCGTGCCGGCGGGCAGAGTGACCGTTATATCGCCGCTCGCCGCGAAGTTCAGGCGCATCCAGCACTCGAACTTCGCGTCTTCGGGATACTGAACCGTCAGCGTCTGAAGCCCCGTCATGCGGTATTCCGCATTGTCGTTGAGCGTCGCAGACACCTGCGCAGTGCTGTAGGTGTACTGCGATGGCGGAGCCTGCGGAGTAAAGCCGAGGGAATTTATTATGACTGCCTTTAAATCGGTCGTCCCGCCGAACAAGGCTTTTAAATCCCGCATACTCTCCACTGCGGCGGCGAGTTCGGGCAGGATGCCGCACTCCTCTTCAAGCTCGCCGTCAATACCCATAACAGACGGCTCAAAGCCGAGGGTAAACACGGCGGACTTGGTTATTCTTGTCACCTCGAGGTCATTGCGCTTATGCGCCTCGACCTGAACGGTCAGCTCGCCCGTTGAAGTCAGCGCCTCGGGCAGAGGGCAATATATAACGCCGCCGGTTATATAGGCGGGAGTGCTGTTTGCGCCGCTGATAATATTCGACACGATACGGCGGCTCAATCCGTAGACATCGAAGCTCAGAAGATAATACGAAGCGTCTGTTTTCAGCTCGTCGTTGAGCGTGATGCAAAGCCGCGCCGCGTTATGCTCTCCGCAAAAACAGAACGGCTCTTCAATCTGAGCCGTTCCGTCCGAAAGTATTGTTATTTTTATATCTCTCATCTGTTTTCCTCCCCGGAATAGTTGTCCTTGAGATAGTTCGCCGTTTTCAGAACGTCCCTGCGCTCTTTATAGAGCACGTTGAGCAGAGTTTTAATTTTATATGCCTCGTCGCTCGTCTCGGGATTCGGCAGAGCCGAAAGACGTTTTCTGTGCCTTGCTATAATCCCGTCGAGCACCTGCGCCTGCTCAAAATACTCGTCGGCAAGCTGTGAAAGAGTTCTGTTGAAAGTCATTTGTCTTCTCCTTTCAAAAGATAGTCGACCGTTGTGCCGAAAAATCCGGCAAGCTGCGCGAGCTGATGCAAAGTCGGCTCTTTTTCGCCGTTTTCTACCATTCTTAATGTTCTTATCTGCATTCCGAGCGCATCGCAGAGCAGCTGTTCGCCTATGTTCTCGCTGCACCGAAGCTTTTTTATACGCCCGCCCAGGGTGTTCGGCTCATATCGCTTTGCCGCGCTCACGGCGAGCGCGCGCCTGACGGCTATCGGCAGAAATTCGACGGATTCTATATCGTGCTGATATTTTACAGTGAAACTCAGCGCATCATATATCTTTCTCTGCGCCTTGTCGAGGCACCGCGACACGCTCGACGGGCACACGCCCAATTTCTGAGCTATCGTGGATATCGTCGAGCCGTCGAACCAATATGCCTCCGTGACCTGCCTCTCGCGCGGCGTAAGCCTTGTTTTTATCACCTCGTCGGCGAGCACGGACAGGTCAACATCCCTGCGCCGCCACGCATAGTCGTCCGGCGATTCGCAGCCCGGGCAGTGCGAGCCGCAGCAGACGCACATCGCCGCCCGCCGCTCTTCAGGAGTCGGAAACGAGAAATCCATCGCTGCCTCGACACTTCTTTTTGACATTTGCTCATCTCCTCACTTTTTCGAACATTTGTTCGTATCTATGCTTATAATTATAGTAACACATCAGATATTTGTCAACGGGAAAATATTTAATTTGACCCCGAAAATTTGCACTAAATGATGCACAGTCACATTCAGAAAGCGGGAAGAAAAAGTTCTGTCCGATAAAAAGGTCAGCAAATTTATATTTTAAGCGCGATGTATATATAGGTCATACCCAGCGCATTGAGAAGATTTTTGCTCCCGTTGACATCGCTCGCCGTGCTGATGCTGAAACCGTCGGAGGAGATGCTGAGTCCCGGCATACCGCCCGCCCGAGTTGCGGCGGCAACATAGCAGTTTGTTGATGAGCCCGAAAAATCAGCTATAGCGGCGGGCATACTCCTGCAAAAAACAAATACGGCGGTGGGCTTGAAGCCGACTTTTACAGAACGGCTTTTTGCACCCGTGCCCGTATATGAGCCGATTTTTACAGGCGCGTTCCACAGAGCTTTATCCTCGGCGGTGACATGCTTGACGGTATCGCGGATATGCGAGCCGCAGAGCAGAGTCTTGTCGAGAAAGCAGTGGAAGTTGAGCCCGGTCGTGTCTGCGGGGCAGAAATCCGCCTGCATGAGTATATATGCGTCGAGGACAAAGGCGTCGGTGTCCCTGTCCGCCTTGATACCCGAACAGCCGGATTCGACAACGTTCAAATCTGTGTCGAAGGTCAGGCAGTCGATTATAGTCGTCAGCACATCGTGGCAGGTCGCGCCGCCTTTGCTGTAAGGGACATGGATAGCAAGCTTAACTTTTATATTCGCAAGGCGGCAATATTCATTCTTGACCAACACGCCCTCATCGTTCGCGGTGAAACTGTCCACTATTTCCATCTCCCCTATGCCCACGGCGACGGTGACGCGCTTTAGGGGTATCTCTTTTTTGACGGCGGGATATTCAGTTATGAATCTTATCCCGCTCAGTCTCGTCTGCTCGGACAGCCAGTTAGCTATCTGCGAGGGAAGAACACTGATTGTACTCATAAAAACCTCCTTTATCGGGTCGCCGAGAAAAGCCCCGGCGACCCTTTGAGTTATTCCGTTATCTCGACGACCGTCCGCACGACCGCCCAGACATAGAGCACCTCTTCGTCGAGCTTTATCTTCTCCGCGCGGTCGATCTGGTATTTTATATCGCCGTCGATTATCAGCGCGTCCTCGTTGACCGTCAGGTCATGCTCGGGCGGACCGATATAGAGATAATAGCCCTGCGAATTGTAGCCTATCTCGGTGTTTACGCCGTAGAGATACATCTTGTTTTTGTATCTCAGCGGCTGAATAAAGCCCTTGAACGGCGCGGTCTGAGTGGAGTCGGTGTTCTCGATGACGAGCGTTCTGCCCCACTTTTCAAATTCCGCTGAGAGATTCATATCTCCACCCCGCAGCAGAAAAAGCCGTCGTCGCTCAGCAGCGGAGTCAGCTCCGCGAGCGCGCTGTCGCGCACGGATGCAGCGAATTTGAGTGAGCTGTCCGCATCCTTTTTAACGGTGATGTCGCCGGCCTTAAAGCTCTCGACGCCGTCCGAATTGCCCGCGCGGCGCACGCACAGGGCGTAATAGGCGAGTCCCGCGGCGGCCTGAGCGATTCTCACATCGTCCATGTCCGCATCGGCTCTTAATCTCGATTGTACGCGTTCGAGCGAGCTCAGGGCTATCCCGAGGCAGACTTTTTCTTCATCCTCGCCGATGTCCGTCAGCTGCCTGAGCAGAGAGAGTACGCTCCACTGAGTTATCATGCTCTCACCCCCGCCGTCAGACGGTAAGGGTGCGCGCGGCGGAGTCGAATATCCTTGCGAAGCCCACAGTCGAGCTGATGACCGCACGCTCAAGCTGGCGGTCGATGAGCTTGTCATACTCGGTGGAGACAGGGCCTGTCGTGACCATCTCGAGGGCGCAGCTGCGGTCGATACCGATTATCTTGCCTGCGGGCACACACGAGCCCTTTATAAGATCTGCGCCGAGGGGAGTTATAACCTCGCCCGTCGCGTGGAAATTGAGACCTGCCGCAGCGTCCCTGAACTCAGTAATGCCGAGCATCTGCGCGACCTGCGCGGGAGCGGCAATAATCGTGTTGAGCTCATAGGGATCGAAGAGATTCCAGAAGTTGACAAGGTCGGTGTAGGTGAGCTTGCCTGAGGATGCGACGGCAGTGTTGGAGGCGGCGTTATCATTGCCGTCGCCGTTTATAAGCACATCGACCGCGTCGCTGAGCTGAGCGCGCGCGATATATGCGCCGATCTGGCGCAGGGTGACTGTGAACAGATCAAGGCGTTGGAAGCGGACGGCTTCATAGGAAGCGACAAGCGAACGGCCGCGCTTTTTCAGATGAACAAGGTTCGCCTTGCTCTTGACGCTGGTTTCAGGGATGAACGCGCCCTCGGCGACGACTTTGAGTTCCTTTTCATCGTCGCTCGGCTCGCAGGCTATCGAGCGGTAGTCGAGCGAATCTATAACCGTGGTCGACGCGACTATGCGCGGCAGGACATTTGCCTCCTGCATACCCTGTCTGACGGCGCGGGAAACATACTCGGGGAAGAGCACGGCGGAATCGGAGGTCTTGAAGAACTTGTCGACAACGTCGCTGCCCGCTCCGCTGACCTTTATATCAAAGCGCTTGAGCTGGCGCTGATATGCGTCAAGTCCCTCGAGCGCGGTACCGCTGTAATTCTCCGAGGGGTCGATTTTTTCGAGTGCGCCGGTGAAGTCACCGGAAGCATAGAGACCTTTTTCAAGTCTGATATTATCAAAAGCAGTCATATTATTCTCCTTTCAGAATCAGAGCATGAAGCTCACTGTTTTGGCGGTTGTGTTGACGCTGAGCACGAGATATGTGTTGCCCTTTGTGCTCGCCTTGACTCCATCCGCGCCGTCCGATGCGAGAGCCGCATAGCCGACCGCCGGGGCGTCCGTACCCGTATAGGGCATGGTGACAACACCCGAGAGCTGAACGCCCGCATATCCGCCGTTTACATTCACGCTGACGCCGCAGAATTTTGCGTCCGCGCCCGCGGAAGAGACGGTATAGTTTGCGCTGACCGCGACGGGCACGCCCGCCTTGAGTCCGCTTGCCGCCTTGAGAGTTAAAACATTCTCACAAAAACCTTTAGTTGAAACTGACATAATTATCCTCCTTTAAATTCTGAACTCGCTGTTGCCCGAGTGCGTTTCGGGCTTGGCTGACGAGAGCTGGCTGTTGAGTCTTCCGCCGCCCGAGAAAGCCTTTTTGAGCTCTCTGAGCTGTTCGAGCCCGAGGGTGCCGCATATCGCCGAGAGGCTCTCACCGCGCATATCCGGCAGAGCCGCCGCGCCCATGCGTATCACATCGCATATAAGCTCCTCGCGGTACTCTTTGCCCTCGCGGGCGAGCTGTTCGAGCTCGTCGATATAATCGTAAAGCCCCGCCGCCTCCGCCTTTGTGAGAGTCACTCCCTCATTGGCGCAGGAGAGACGTTTGACGGTCTTCACCGTCTGCTCGTCCGCGCGGTAAGACTTAGTAACGCCCGCCGCCGGCTGGGCGGGGACAGCTACAAACGACCACTCATAGGCATCCGTCGGGTCGCAGAGTATCCTGTGGCAGAGCTTGCCGCCGTACTCCCTGCCCTTTATGTGGGCGCACGGATCGGTTCGCCCGTCCTTGCCGCAGATTGAGCAGACGCTTCTGCCGACCGAGCAGCCGACACTCGTCTCTTTCTTTATCCCCGCGTCTATCTCCTCTATGAGCGCCGCATTCTTTTCGCTGCGCGGCATATATGCCCGCGCGCAGAGCTTCGTGTATTTTTCGCCCGCCGAGGTGACTTTGTTTTCGTCCGTCTCGACGCGGCATGAAAATATCCTCGCCGTCTGATCCCTGCCGCTCATGCTGTGGTCGAATATCCCCGTCTTGCCGACAAAAAGTTCTGCTAACTTTTCGAGCGCCGGAATATCGAAGCGTTCGAAGTCCCTGTCGATTTCATTGTCGCAAAGCACGATACCGAAAGTATAGACCTCGTCGGCGCTCAGCGGCTTTACGGTATAACTGTTGATAAGCTCCAGCTCCTGCGGAGTCGGAGCGCCTGAAAGAACGCTGTTCTGCGTAGTTATCACTCCCCGTTTTCAATCTCTTTCCTGATTTTTTCCGCCTGCGCCGCATAGAGCTCGGCGCGTGCAAGCTCAACATTGTCCTGAAGAGTCACATCGTCCCACTCAGCCGTCACCTGCGAGGGCGTTCCCTCGAAGAGCAGATATGTGCGGCATATGCGCTCGATGACGGGTGTCAGAATGCGGCGGTATGCGTCGATCTCGCTGGTGAGCACGTCAGCCTGCTGGGTCGACATGCGTTCCGTCGACGACCATGACAGGCCGAGCATGAACGGCGGAAGTCCCGTTTTAGCAACTATCTGTTCGAGCATCTGGCGCACCGGCACCTCGCTGTCTAAGATCTGATTGTCGGCGCCGATGACCTTTATCTGAACATCGCCGACGGCGACAAAATCTTTTACCGCGCCGCCCGTCTGCATAGCCTCGCTCCATTCCTTTGCCACCTGCATGGCGCGCTCTTTGGCGTATGCGCGGTCGAGCGAGTCGTTCTGCGGCTTATATGTGACCGCAAAGCGGATGTTTCCCATGCGCTCCCAGTTGAGCCCGATTGTCTTGTAGATTTTCATGAGTATCCCGCTGACAAACGGCAGACCTTTGAGCATCGAACAGCCGCAGACTTCGCCCGGCTGCGGGTTGAGCACAGACAGCAATACAAGCTCGGGTCGCCTGACCGGCGACGGCATACCGACACATGAGGCGGAAAAGATATCAACTCCGACTCCGTCCGAGGCGCGGCGAAGCTCGATATTTTCAAGCGGAGAGTTGAACAGCGCCGCGATATGCCCGTCCGTATCCGTCACCATCTCGCCCACCGCCGTGCCGCAGGTCAGCAGCTGCTCGAAATAGGTTGAAACAAAGCTTTCGAGTCCGCACTGGTTGCCGCCGACGGGAACATTGCGAACGAAATGGTCGAGCTTATGCTGCAGGCGTTCGTCGGCGCATCTGACCTCAAAGCCGCCCGCCAGGCGGCCGGTCTTGAATATGGCGGCGTCGATTATCGGCACCGCTTCGCGCAGGGCGTAATAGAGCCGCGTCTGATTTCCGCCGAGCGGAGTATAGCTGTCGAGCAGTCCGAGCCCCGACGCGGGACGCGCCGAGGTCTGCACCGCCGCAGGCTCGGGAGCGGTTTTCTTTCTTTTGAACGGATTTATTGTTATTCCTCCTTTTTATGACAGCCGACCGCCCGGCCGTCATCTGCTCATGGCGAGCGCGAAAAAGCCGTCCTCTTCGTGCGCGAGCACTGTGGAGACGAAATAGCGCACATCGTCCATGGCGTGGTCGTATTCCTTTCTCGGAGCATCGCGTGCGGCAGTGTTATCCCATCTGTAGAGGGAAAATTCCCGAAGGCAGTCCGTGCATGACTGCGAGAAAAGGATGCGCCGCTCCTTGAGGGCATCCGAAACGCGGCGGATGCCGTCTATAACATCGTTCTTTGCGGGCACGGCACGGAACCTGCCGTGGCGGCGGATACATTCGAGAAAGCTCGCGGCGGAGGGGTCGGCTATGACCGCCTCTATGTTGAGGTCGCCCGCAAGCTGTTCGAGCGCGGCGTAATGCTCCTCATCGGTGCGCTGCTCGCCCTCTCTGCGGCTGTCGAAATAGTATTCGTTCAGCCTGTACCAGCGCCCGCCGTACTCGCCCCAGAGCCCGAATGACGACGGGTTGACCGTGCCGTAATCGCAGGAGATGAAGTAGCGCGACGGTATGCCCTCGGGCTCCGCGACATGAACCGAACGCGAAAAGAACGGATAGACAAGTCCCTGCGCCGCGACCCATTTGCCCAGAACGAAACGGTCATAGAATGCGCCGCTGTAAAGACTCTCGTATCTGCGCTTTATCGCGGGCGTGAGCGACGGGTTATCGTCCATGGTGAAATGAAGATACAGGCAGTTTTTCTCCGCGCTCTTTTTTATCCATTCCTCGTAGAACCAGTGCAGCGGCGTGTCGGGGTTGCAGTTGAACCACAGCTTCGAGCCGTCGAGCGAGCACCGCGCCAATGCCTGTTCGACAAACGAGCGCGGCATCAGGGCAACCTCGTCGAGCAGAACGCCGCCGAGTGTCATGCCCTGAATGAGCGCCGCCGAGCCCTCGTCCTTGCCCCCAAATAAATAAAATCGGTTGCGCCTGCCGGAGTATTCTATCTCCACCAGATGCTGAGACAGCTTTTTGCGGCAGTCGAAGCCGAGTCGGCGCAGGACGGGCAGAATCGGCGTGATTATGTTTCTTCTAAGCGAAGTCACCGTCTTGCCGCACAGCGCGAAAGATGTATCGTCAAACGCTGAAAACGCCCACGCGACAAATGAGACGGACATACACACCGTCTTGCCGGATCGCACCGCGCCGTCGCAGATTATCGCGTCAAAATTTCTGTCCGGGCTCGACGGGCACCACCACGAGAGCACCCGAAGCTGCTTTTCCGAAAAGCTCTCAAAAGTGTTGTTTTTGCGTTTACTCACCCGCATCATCCCCGCGCAGAGCACGCGCGCTGCGGTCAAGCGCAGAGAGAAAATCCGAATTTTCTCCCGCCGAAGCGGCATTGCTCAGCTCGCAGAGTCGGTCGAGCGCCTTGAGCCGGTCGAAAAATTTGACCTCTATTCCCCCGCTCTTCGGGCATTTGATATCCGATACCATCGTCAGGTCCAGCTTTTCTATCTCCGACCCGTCCGGCAGCTCGTCCGACAAAATGAGCTTCACCGCGTCCGCAACGCTCCCGAAAGCAAGCCTGCGATAACCCTCAGTGACCTCCGCAAGCTTCGCGTCGCGCTCGTTTTCGAGCTTCGCTATTCGCCTTTTGATCTCCGGATCGGCGAGCAGCCTCATCGCCGTTCGCTCCGGATGGACGGAATAGCCCGCCCGCGCGGCCGACGCGCGCGGTTCGCGGGACGCGACAAAGAAGCGGCAGAAATTCTCCTCTTTGGGCGAAAGCGGTTCTTTCTTTTTCATACTCTCATCTCCTCATCTATATTCACGGGCTCTTCGACGGCGGTCTCCGAAGCGCCCGTCACCCATAGCGAAAACGCCCCGATTTTTTGCATATCGGCGTGCAAAAAACGGCGGGGCGTCAACAAAGTTCATATTTTATTAATATTTATAGAAACAAAAAGTCTGTTTTCGCCTGTTTTCAGGCATTTTTCGGTTGATTTTCCCCGTTTTCGGTGATTGCCGCCGATTACGCAAGATTTTTGCTCTTTTGCTTGACTTTTGAGGTCGTGGGGTATAAACTAATGTAGGAG
>ERZ1504738.316-NODE-316-length-9568-cov-7.905708_pt1 | contig 9568 bp, 10 predicted proteins | sample MGYA00575735_ERZ1504738 | MGnify/ENA primary metagenome ERZ1504738 (study PRJEB39906, sample SAMEA3182082) | gut metagenome | biome: human; feature: gut; material: Stool; isolation source: human stools | place: Canada | collected 2012-12-04 ...
ATTATGCGGATAAATGAAAAGTTGAACAGAATGGCGGAAATGTATGTACCAGCTTTAAAATATTACAAATAAAATTTTTATATATGGAAGCTTTGATGTTGACGCAGACAGAAAATAAAAGAAGCGTGGTTATTACACATTTTTTGCAATATATCCCCGACTTTTCTTGACGGGCACCGCCATAATATGATATCATTCTCAGTGAGTTAATACGCTGAAATTTTATAGGAGGTGTTTTTGTGGTCCCTGAAAATTTTAAGGAAAACGGCTTTATGATAGGACTCGGTCTTTTTATCGTCGTCTTCGTCATAGCGCAGTCGCTTTTCTTTCTCGTCAAGGCATGGAAACAAGGCAAAAAACTCGGAATAACAACTGATACACTGAAGAACACCGTTGTGTCGAGCGCGCTGTTCACTATCGCGCCCGCCATCTCGATTCTCGCAACGGTCATCGTGCTCGCAAACTCGCTGGGCATCGTCCTGCCGTGGATCAGACTCTCGGTCATAGGCAACCTTGCCTACGAGAGCGTCGCCGCTGAGGCAGCGCTCGATACCTTCGGTCTGACTCTTTCGAGCCCCGTGACCGATCCCAAGGTCTTTGCGACCATCGCGTTCGTCATGACCATCGGCTGCATCCTGCCGCTCATTCTCATCATCTTCGTTATGAAGAAGGTACAGAAGACCATGGGTAAGGTTGCCGACAAGAACTCGAAGCTTGCTGATACTCTTTCCGCAGCCGCGTTTATCGGCATCATCGCCGCGTTCGTCGCGCGCGCAATTGCCGGCGCAGGCAAGGCGGGCAACAACGCCCTCTACGGTGCGGAGTTCGGCGACGGCGCAGGATTCATGTCTGTGTGCGTGCTCGTCTCCGCGATGATATTCATGAGTCTGCTCACGTTCCTGTGCAAGAAGTTCAAGATAAAGTGGCTTGAAGCATTCGCTCTGCCGATAAGCATGTTTGCCGCGATGGGCGTCGCTATTGCTATAGCGAAGTTCTGCCCCGAGGGACTCGCTTATCTTGAGTGGAGAGGCTGATAAGGAGGGAAATGCAAATGAGTAAAAAGAACGCTAAGCCCTACAGCGAAAAAATACATATCTGGGGCAGAATTTCTTCGATAACCGCCATTGCAGCCCTCATGCTTGTGCCCATAGCGATAAGCGCGCACTACAATGCGTGGCCCGAGGCGGGCAAGCTCTTCAATGCAATGAAGGTCGTTATTCCGGTCTACTGGATCTCCGGCATCGCCGAAGTGTTCACCTATGCTCCCATGCTCGGCGCAGGCGGAACATATCTGAGCTTCGTCACCGGCAACATCACGAACCTCAAGCTGCCCTGCGGACTCAACGCTATGGAGAATGCGGGCGTGCGCGCAAACTCCGAAGAGGGTGAAGTCATCTCGACTATCGCTATCGCGTCCTCGGCTATCACGACTACTGTAATCCTCGCAGTCGGCGTGCTCGCGTTCCGTCCGGTGCTCCCCGCGCTGACCACCAACCCCAACATCGCTCCCGCCTTCAAGCAGGTTCTGCCCGCGCTCTTCGGCGCGCTCGCCGCGACCTACTTCTCGAAGCACTGGAAGATATCCATCTTCCCGATAATGGTCGGCGTTATCACTCTTATCTTCGCCTCGACCATGGGCGTCGGAACGCTTATCTTCGTCACCATTATAGCATCGCTCCTCGGCGCGTTTGCAATGTATAAGTTCGGCTGGCTCGACAGCAAGGACGAGCGAAAAGCCAAGAAAGCAGCAAAGGCAAAGAAATAAAATAAACCCCGGTTTCCCGGTATTCGACAGCTCCGCTTTTAGCGGGGCTGTTTTTCGCTTCGCTCAAAGTGAAAAGTAAAATGTAATAAGGTTGAAATGATTCAACTATCATGTTATAATCAACATAAATAAAAGCATAATCTCAGAAAAGTTGAGAGTTTTGCTCAAGAGGGTGGAATACAATGACCGTTTTACAGCTTAAAGAAATTCTTTCGGCGGAGCTGCTCTGCGGCGGCGATCATCTGGACAGAGAGGTGCAGACCGCCTGCGGCAGCGACATGATGAGCGACGTGCTCGCATTTGTCAAAGAACAGGCAGTTTTGCTCACGGGGCTCGTCAATCCACAGGTCGTGCGGACTGCCGAGATGATGGATATGAAGGTCATCGTGTTCGTGCGCGGCAAAGTGCCGGGCGATGCGATACTCGACCTTGCGCGCGAGCTGGATATCGTCGTGCTCAAAACCGAGCTCGAGATGTTCACCTCCTGCGGAAAGCTCTATCAGGCAGGCCTGAGAGGGGGCAGGGCTGTCAATGGATAACATGAAGCTCCATTTTGACGTTGACGGGGAGGATTTTACCCGCGCGGGCGAGGCGTCGGGCGAGACAAAGCGCGTGCTCAAGGGCCTCGGCTTTGACGCCAACGTGATAAGAAACGTCTCGATAGCCATGTACGAGGGCGAGATAAATATGGTCATCCATGCGGGCGGCGGCGAGATAGATGTCGAGATATCGCCCGAGTGCATATCCATGGTGCTCGCCGATCACGGACCCGGCATAGAGAATGTCGAGCTCGCCATGCAGGAGGGGTATTCGACCGCGCCCGATAAGGTGCGCGCCCTCGGCTTCGGCGCGGGCATGGGTCTGCCCAATATAAAGAAGTATACGGACGAGATGAAGATAGACACCAAAAAGGATGTCGGAACAACGATAAGCCTCAAAGTATATACCGCTCACTGACTGAGCGCCCGCGTCTGCGGGAGCCGGGAGGACTTTTTACATGAACACGTATTTCCATTCGGTGCGGCTCGATGAAGAGAAGTGCATGGGCTGCACCAACTGCATAAAGCGATGTCCCACGCAGGCTATACGCGTGCGCAGCGGCAAGGCGCATATTATCTCGGAACGCTGCATCGACTGCGGCGAGTGTATCCGCGTCTGCCCGCACCATGCAAAATATTCCCACCGCGACTCGATGAACAGGATAATCGAGTTCAAATACAGAGTCGCCCTGCCCGCGCCGTCGCTCTACGGGCAGTTCAACAATCTTGATGATATCGGATATGTCATAACCGCGCTCAAAATGCTCGGATTTGACGAGGTGTTCGAGGTCGCGAGAGGAGCCGAGCTCGTCAGCGATGCGACGCGAAAATACATCGCCGAGCACGATATACCCCGGCCGGTAATATCCTCGGCGTGCCCTGCGGTCTGCCGACTGATAAGGGTCTGCTTCCCGCACCTTGTCCCGCATGTCTTGCCGCTCAATTCTCCCATGGAGACTGCGGCTCTGATAGCGCGCAGCGAGGCGCAGGCAAAAACAGGACTCGACTCTTCGGATATCGGAATATTTTTTATCACGCCGTGCCCCGCGAAGATAACCGCCGTCAAGCAGCCCATCTGCCTGCCGGAGTCGAATGTCGACGCCGTGATAGCGATGAAGGATATATATCCCGTGCTCCTGAAGCAGATGAACCACCTCGGCGCGCCCGAGGACGCCTGCAAGTCGGGGCTCATGGGAGTCAACTGGGCGTCGAGCGGCGGCGAGTCGGCGGCTTTGCTCAAAGATAAATATCTCGCCGCAGACGGAATAGAAAATGTCATAAAAGTGCTCGAAGAGATAGAGGACGAAAAGCTTGACAGGCTCGATTTTGTCGAGCTCAACGCCTGCTCGGGCGGTTGCGTCGGCGGCTCGCTGACTGCGGAAAACCCGTATGTCGCAAAGGCGAGGATCCAGCAGCTCAGAAGATATCTGCCCGTTGCGGCGAATCATCTGGCGGGCGACGAAGTGCCCGAGACTATGAGCTGGCAGCGGCCGCTCGAGGGCTCGTCGGTTCTCAAGCTCGCCGACAATGTCTCCGACGCTATGGCGATGATGTCGAAGATGACCGAGATAATCGCACGCTTGCCGGGGCTCGACTGCGGCACCTGCGGCGCGCCCACCTGCCGCGCCCTCGCCGAGGATATAGTCAGGGGCAGCGCGACGCTGCACGACTGCGTTTTCGCCATGCGCGATGAGCTCGCGGGCACGGATATGCAGGAGTATATTCCCGCGCCGTTCAGAAGCACGGGCAAAAAGGAGGAGACGAAATGACGGTCGGGGATATAAAAGAAAGGCTGGGGCTCAAAGCTCTTTGCGAAAACGAAGACTCGCTCTCGCGCGAGGTCACTGGCGGCTACTGCGGCGACCTTCTGAGCTGGGTCATGTCCCGCGCAAAGGCGGGGGACGCCTGGATGACCGTCATGGGCAACGTTAACTCCATAGGCGTGGCGGCGCTCGCGGACATAGCCTGCATTATTTTGACGGAGTCCGCGCCCCTCGATGAGGACGCGCGTATCCGCGCAGAGCAAAACGGCGTCGCAGTATATCAGACCGCCAAAAACGCCTATGAAACAGCCGTCAGCCTGTCGGGGCTTATATAAACTAAACCTGCTTCACCCGTCGGTGCGGCACCTTGAGAGGAGAAAAGCTATGGGTAATGAATTCGAAAAAGCGGTAAAAAGATTTTCCGAGGCGAAGGATGTTTTGGAGAAATTCGAGAAATCGGAGGAGGCCGTGGCGTTTATGCAGAACGAGACGGGATTGCCCGCCGACGAATGTATGAGGGCTTATGAGTTGATTATGAATACCGATACCGACTGAAAATAGTAGGCTCAAACCTATTGACGAATAAATCCAAAAGTATTATAATCACCTTAATGTTGTACCTGTCGGGTGCAACACTAAATGAGCATATCTGAAAGGCTATGACGGAGACAGTAGCCTTGCGCAAAGAGACAAAGTGAGCCGGCGTCAGTGGAAAGCCGGTACTCGGCGCAGGAGCGAACATCACTCCCGAGCAGCGGGACGAAAGGCGAAAGCCGAGTAGATTCCGACGGCGCGTCCCACCGTTACCGGGCGGCATTTAATTGAATGTAGTGGGTGGTTGCAAAGCCGGGTCTTTGTCCTGTTATGGACAGGGACCTTTTTTGTTATCAGCCGCGATTCCCTGAAAGGATGGATAGCTATTATGTACGACAAGGTATCGACGAATTTTGAGTTCGTCAACCGCGAGAAGAAGGTGCTCGATTTCTGGAACGAGAACCACATCTTCGAGAAGAGCATCGACTCGCGCAAAAATGCGGAGACTTTCACTTTCTATGACGGCCCGCCGACGGCAAACGGCAAGCCGCATATCGGCCACGTGCTGACGAGAGTTATAAAGGATATGATCCCGCGCTACAAGACCATGAAGGGCTATATGGTGCCCCGAAAGGCGGGCTGGGATACCCACGGTCTGCCCGTTGAGATCGAGGTCGAGAAGCTGCTCGGCATCGAGGGCAAGCAGGGGATAGAGGAATACGGTCTTGAGCCCTTTATCAAGAAGTGCAAGGAGAGCGTATGGAAATACAAGGGTATGTGGGAGGATTTCTCCGGCAAGGTCGGATTCTGGGCCGATATGAAGCACCCCTACGTCACCTATGACAACACCTTTATCGAGTCCGAGTGGTGGGCGCTCAAGCAGATTTGGGACAAGGGCCTGCTCTATAAGGGCTTCAAGATAGTGCCCTACTGCCCGCGCTGCGGCACCCCGCTCTCATCTCAGGAGGTCGCTCAGGGCTATAAGGATGTGAAGGAGCGCTCGGCGGTAGTCAAGTTCAAGGCTAAGGGTGAGGAAGCATATTTCCTCGCATGGACGACAACTCCGTGGACTCTGCCCTCGAACGTCGCGCTCTGCGTCAACCCCGCAGAGGACTATGTTAAAATCAAGGTTGAGGACGGCACCGTATACTATATGGCGCAGGCCCTCGTTGAGAAGTTCTTCCCTGAGGGAGTCGAGACTCTCGCTACCTTTAAGGGCAAGGAGCTTGAATACAGAGAGTATGAGCCGCTGTTCGAATGCACAAAGTCGAATGACGGCAAAAAGGGCTGGTATGTCACCTGCGACGGCTATGTCACTCTGACGGACGGCACCGGTATAGTCCATATCGCACCGGCATTCGGTGAGGACGACGCAAACGTCGGCAAGAACTACGATCTTCCGTTCGTTCAGCTCGTCGACGCCGCCGGCTGCATGGACAAGAGCACCCCGTGGGCGGGCAAGTTCTGCAAGGATGCGGACAGAGACGTGCTCGTTGACCTCGACAAGCGCGGACTTCTCTTCTCCGCTCCCGTGTTTGAACACAGCTACCCCCACTGCTGGCGCTGCGACACGCCCCTCATCTACTATGCAAGGGATTCGTGGTTCATAAAAATGACCGCAGTCAGGGACGACCTTGTCCGCAACAACAACACCGTCAACTGGATTCCCGAGAGCATCGGCAAGGGACGCTTCGGCGACTGGATAGAGAACGTCCAGGATTGGAGCATCAGCCGTAACCGCTACTGGGGAACTCCGCTCAACGTCTGGGAATGCGAGTGCGGTCACAGACATTCGATAGGCTCTATCGAAGAGCTCAAGAGCATGTCCTCTAACTGCCCGGACGATATCGAGCTGCACCGCCCCTATATCGACGCTGTCACAATAAAGTGCCCGAAGTGCGGCGGCGAGATGCACCGCGTGCCCGAAGTTATCGACTGCTGGTTCGACTCCGGCTCGATGCCCTTCGCGCAGCACCACTATCCGTTTGAAAATCACGACCTGTTCAAGCAGCAGTTCCCGGCGCAGTTTATTTCCGAGGCTGTCGATCAGACGAGAGGCTGGTTCTATTCGCTGCTCGCCATTTCGACCCTGCTGTTCAACAGAGCGCCCTATGAAAACGTCCTCGTTCTCGGCCACGTTCAGGATGAGAACGGACAGAAGATGTCGAAGTCCAAGGGCAACGCCGTCGACCCGTTCGACGCGCTCAACGCCTACGGCGCAGACGCAGTCCGCTGGTATTTCTACACCAACTCCGCTCCCTGGCTGCCCAACCGCTTCCACGGCAAGGCTGTTATCGAGGGTCAGCGCAAGTTCATGGGCACACTCTGGAACATCTACGCTTTCTTCGTGCTCTATGCAAATATAGACGAGTTCGACGCCACGAAGCATGAGCTTCGCAAGGCTGAGGAGCTGCCGACCATGGACAGATGGCTTCTCTCGAGACTCAACACCCTTATCACCACCGTTGACAATTACCTTGCGGATTACTGCATCCCCGAGGCGGCGCGTGCGCTGCAGAACTTCGTCGACGAGATGAGCAACTGGTATGTCCGCCGCTGCCGCGAGCGCTTCTGGGCGCAGGGCATGAGCCAGGACAAGATAGATGCCTATATGACCCTTTACACAGCACTTGTCACCGTCTCGAAGCTTGCCGCTCCGATGATCCCGTTCATGACCGAGGATATCTACCGCAACCTCGTGTGCAGTATCGACAAGTCCGCTCCCGAGAGCGTCCACCTGTGCGATTATCCCGTTGCGGATGCCGCATATGTTGATAAGGCTCTTGAGGAGAGAATGAACGAGGCGCTTAATATAGTCGTGCTCGGCCGTGCCGCAAGAAACGGCGCGAATATCAAGAACCGCCAGCCGCTGGGCAAGATGTTTGTCCGCGCGGACGAGGCTCTCGGCGGCGAGTACGCCGAGATAATCAGAGACGAGCTCAACGTAAAGGAGCTTGAATTCGTTGACGGCGAGGCGGATTTCGTCAGCTACAGCTTCAAGCCGCAGCTCAAGACCGTCGGCCCGAAATACGGCAGATTCCTCGGCAAGATAAAAGAGCATCTCGCCTCCCTCGACGGCTCGGCCGCAAAGAAGGAGCTTGACGAAAATGGCGCGCTGAAGTTCAGCGTCGACGGCAACGAAATAGAGCTCGGCGTTGACGACCTGCTCATAGACTCCGTCCAGAAGGAGGGCAGCTTCGCGGTCTCCGACTACGGCATCACCGTCGCTATCGACACGAACCTCACCCCCGAGCTTATCGAGGAGGGCTTCGTCAGAGAGATAATCTCGAAGATTCAGACCATGCGCAAAGAGGCAGACTTCGATGTTATGGACAAGATTGTTCTCTACACCGGCGAGAATGAAAAGCTCAACGGTATTATTAAGAAGAACGCCGAGTCCATAAAGCATGACGTCCTCGCAGATGAGATAGTCTATTCCCTCGGTGGCGACAGCTCCAAGGAGTGGAACATCAACGGCGAGAAGATGACTCTCGGCGTCAGCAGAAAGTAAGCAAAACTCAATGTTTCCGCCGTGCCTTCGTCGGTGCGGCGGATTTTTTGTGCCGCGATAATGTTGCATTGAATATAATATAAAGACAAAAAGCGGAAAACTGTTGCAATAATGTTACATTTCAACTTATTGTTGAATCGTGTCGGATGTTGTATACTCATTTCGGATGAATTTTTCCCGCGTCTGAGGAGCGGATACAACGAGGAGGATATCATTTTGCCAACAGCATATTTTTATGCCGCGCTCGCGGCAGGCATCGCGGCGGTCGTCGTTTTCCTTGTCCTGCGCGTGAAATACGGCGGACTCAAGGGGCTCTATTCAAAGGCGATAGCGAGCTTCTTCTTCCTGCTTACGGCGCTCTCCGCAGCGGCGGTCAACCCGGGTCACGAGGTGTATGCCGGGCTCATCGTGTTCGGTCTTGTGCTCGGTCTCTCGGGCGACATATGGCTTGATCTGAAATGGATATATGAAAAGGATATGGAGAAGTTCCTCAACGCCGGATTCATAGCGTTCATGATAGGCCATGTGTTCTACATAGGCGCGATTTATAAATTCGCCGGCAACTGGAGCGTGCTCACGGCTGTCCTGCCGGTCATAATCTCGGTCGTTGTCGCCATAGGCAATGTTATCGTCAGCGAAAAGCTGCTCAAGCTCAAGTTCGGCAAGTTCAGAACGATAGTCGGCGTCTATACCTTCTTCCTGTTCATGACCTTTGCCGTCAGCGTGGTCGCGATGCTCAACAATTCCTTTGCAAAGCAGTGGATTCTCACGGCGGTCGGCGGAATACTGTTCATCCTCTCGGATGCGGTGCTGTCGAATATGTATTTCAAAGAGGGCGGAAACACGAAGGCGAATATAATCATAAACCATGTTTCCTACTATGCGGCGCAGTTTGTAATAGCGTCGTCGGTACTTTTTATAAAATAATCCGAAAAACCGCTTGACAAAATCCTTTCGGGCTGTTAAAATAGTGCGTACAACAAAGCAGAGTGACGCATTGTGCCGCAGCTCTCACCTCCGGGGTTTTGTCCGCGCGGGTCAATAAGAACGGATTTTTATTTCTGTTGATTATTGAGCGAGGGCATCTCTGTGCCCTCGCTTTGATTTTTCCGGTAGAACCGGTCAGAGCATATGGAGGTGCTGGTTATAGGTATCAAAGAAATGCAGATCAATGAAGAGATCACGGACAAAGAGGTCAGGCTCATAAGCAATGACGGTGAACAGTTAGGTATCGTTTCCGCCGCTCAGGCTCAGAAGCTTGCCGCAGAGAAAAATCTCGACCTTGTCAAGATAGCTCCGCAGGCAAAGCCGCCCGTCTGTAAGATCATGGACTACGGCAAATATCGTTTTGAGCAGTCCAAGAGGGAGAAGGAAGCGAAGAAGAATCAGCGTGTGATCGAGATAAAGGCTGTCTCTTATACACATCTGACGCTGCCGACGAATAGAGAGGTGTAGA
>ERZ1504738.356-NODE-356-length-8577-cov-15.666158_pt1 | contig 8577 bp, 5 predicted proteins | sample MGYA00575735_ERZ1504738 | MGnify/ENA primary metagenome ERZ1504738 (study PRJEB39906, sample SAMEA3182082) | gut metagenome | biome: human; feature: gut; material: Stool; isolation source: human stools | place: Canada | collected 2012-12-04 ...
TGTCCTATGCTACGAGCTAATCAGCATGGTAACGGAAAAGAACAATATGCACGACGATGTATGCTAATAGCGAGGACTTTCAAGTCCTCGCTATTACAACGATGGTCAGCTCATTTGTGGCAGAATGGAATGACCAAAATATGAAATTACATCACGAATGGAAGGTGATGCCATCGCGTCCACTGTCCGTGCGTTCGGAGCAATCGAACGGCAAAGCACGGGGACAGCTTTTGAAATCCAAACTCAATATATCAGAACGGGCAGCACCTGTCAACTTCGGCAGTATGAAAAGTGCTGCTCGTTTCTCTTTGTTTTAGGGCATTTCAGGATTATCCACAAGAGACACGCTAAACTCCTGTGCGGTTGCGTCCTCCGGCAGCAGCTTTGCCATGACCACAAGCCGCTGATTGCCGCTGTTGGTCTTGTCATACTTTCGGCAGCAGGTGGAGAGGGTCAGTACGGTATCTTCCTCGGAGAAGGTCACGCCGTCAAAATCCAGCCAGTTTTTCCGTGCAACCGTCTCAAAGAAGCTGGTCAAGTCATCTCCCGTGGGATTGGGCGCAATATAGTCAAAGCTAATATCCGTGACGAATAGTGCAGTGATTTGGAAAATCATATCCTCGTCATCCACAGAGAGATAGATATACGGATGTTCCTTTACGAAGTCCGCATCCATATAGCGGTATAACTTGGTGAACTTCGGCCCATCCGGATCACAGTTGCTGGCGGAGTGGCCGAAAATGGTGGTGTTTTTGTCCAGCTTATCCCTGCTGCCGATTTCGTTTTCACAATGGGCATAGTAACAGCCCCACATGGCATACTCACCGTTTTCATCCAGCTTTAGGTAATAGCCGTTGTCCTCCGCCTGCATCACGGGATCGTCCACCTCCGCACCGGGGATATACAGCCACGCCACGGTGTCGGGATTCTTCGCTCTGGCTTCCGCCAACTCTGCCTGCCTGTCCACCGAGGGGATAACTTCGCCCGCGGGAGTCGCTGATGGCTGAGGTGCAGATGTGCCGGAAGGCGTTCTGCCGGGAATGTCGATAGGCTCCGCCTCTTTCTGATAGCAGCCCATGACTGCCGTGGTCATGGCAAAGAGAAGGACGGCCATGCAGATGATCGGACGAATGATTCTTGTGATTCTTTTCATAATGCTGTCTCCTTGCCGCGCTGGGATAGCGGCGCAGCTCAAAATGTCATTGATTTGTTTCTTGTAGCGAAAAGAGAACAGCGCAGCTTCAGGGCGAGATGCCCGTCCGCTGCGCTGTCCGATGTTCGCTTATGGGGTCATGCCAGCGGCTTTGATGTTTAGCCGTATGTCAGCCGGTCACTTCTTGCAGCGCCAGAGGAAGGTCACGATCTGCGCTCTGGTGCAATCCGCATTGGGGCTGAATGTCGTGCTGGTGGTTCCCTTGGTGATGTTCTCCTTGACCGCCCACAATACCGCATCAGCATAGTAGGCGGTGGACTTCACATCAGCAAAGGGATTGGCTGTACCCGCTGCCGGGGACTTCTCAGAACGCCACAGGAATGTGACGATCTGGGCACGGGAGCAGGTCATGTTGGGGCTGAACGTGGTGTCGCTGGTGCCCTTGGTGATGCCGTTTTCTACCGCCCACAGCACAGCGTCGTAGTAATAGCTGCCAGCGTTCACATCTGTAAAGGGCATGGTGTTGGTCTTGGGTTCGGGACTGCCAGCGGCACGCCACAGGAAGGTCACAGCCTGCGCACGGGTGCAGATGCCATCCGGGGAGAAATGGGTATCATCGGTTCCCTTGGTGATGCCGTTCTCCACCGCCCAATCCACGGCGTCCTCATAATAACTGCCGGTGGCTACATCCACAAACACGCCGGTCTGGGGGTTGCCGTTGGCTTTCATAAAGATGACCTCGATGGTATGGGTTCTGCTGACATTCTCAAAGGTGTAGGACTTCACCGCGCCGATGCTCTTGCCGTCGATCTTGACGTTGGCGACAGCATAGCCCTTATCCGGGGTGATGGTGAAGGTCTGATCTCTGCCCTCGCGGACGCTGACATTGCCGGAGGGGGAGATAGAGCCACCAGTTCCGGCAGTTGCCTTGATGGTGTAGTAGCTGTAGCCGCTGCTGCCACCGCCATTGTAGCGCCAGTGCGCCGTATAGCTGCGGTTGCCGGTGCTGCCCTTCTGGATGGTGACGGTCAGGTTATCCTCGCCGTCAAGCCCTGTGCCGCTCCAGCCGGTGAAGGTATAGCCGGATTTGGTGGGATTCTTGAGGGTGAAAGCCCCCGTCTCGATGGTGTAGGTGTCGAGATTGCCCTCCGCAGTGCCGCCGGCCAGATCATAGGTGATCGTGTACTGATTAACCGTCCATTGTGCCGTGATCGTCAGATTCTCCGCAGGCATGGTTGTCGGGAATGTTTTATCCCAACCGTTGAACTGATAGCCCTCTCTTGTCAGGGTCGGAGCGGTAATTGGTGTGCCGTAATCCTGCGTTATGGTAATATCCGCTTTGCCGTTTTCGGGTTTGACTGTGATGGTATATTGATTGATCTCCCACTTCGCCCAGTATTCCTTATTGCCCGTTTCGGTGTTGCCGATTGCCGTCACAGGATCGCCGGTCAAGCCTTCGTTATCATACCAGCCCTTGAAGGTGTACCCGGTGCGCGTCACATCTGTCGGGAGTGTTGCGCCCACGCCGTAGGTATAGCCTGTGACATCCTTCCCGTCTGCGATCGTGCCGCCGTTCGTATTCAAGGTTACGGCGTAGGTCGGGGCTGTCCACTGCACAGTCAGTTTCGTCACCTCAGCCGGAACAATGGCACCGGGCGCGTAGAGCTTGCCGTCGCTGCCAAGCCACATAAAGAAACTTCCTGTATTTCCGTCCGGGCGGGTCATGCCGTCAGACGCAGGCGCGGTAAACTTGCTGCCGGTTTTCACGATGATGTGAATAGCATCGGAGCTGCCGCCCAGCTTGCCGCCGCCAAGGTCAAGGGTAACGACCTTCAGTCCGTCAGAGTCCAGTGTGTCAGGGTTCAGGACTTCAAGGACAGGGCGGAAGCCGAGGTCCGGGTGCCGGGTGGAAGCCAAGGACCAACCCCAGAAGCGGGCCGAGAAGTACCCACGGTAGGCCCGGTACGACGCAGCATAGTTGTCCTGTCCAAAGGAATACTTACCTGACCAGTTTTTGATATACCCAGATATATTATCCTTCCAGTCTTGATTTGCCTTATCTAAAATCGCATCCCATTCGTTGCTTTTCGGGATGCCTCGCGTACTACTATCGTCTTTGCCATTATTAGACTGACTCCCTGCCGACGGCGCCCGCATGGTGTAGTTCACGCCGTAGCTGGTATAGGGTGTGCCGAAAATCATTTGTTTTTCGTTCAACTGATTCCAGTCTACATTAAAGGTCACATTGTAGTCCGCAATAAACAGGCTGTGGGCGTATTTATTCTGCTGTGCATATTCCTCGGTGGTTGCCGTCGCAGATGTGAGTTTGTAGGCTTCTATCGTTCCGGCATAAGTAAAGGGAACATAGTGCAGGGTGCTGTCCGGCAGATCGCCGTTTACCGTTCCGGGAACGTCCATCGCCGAAAGGTCAAAATAATATCTGCCGCCGGGGGTGAGGGAAAACTGTTCTGATAAAGCAAACTGCGCCGTGAGCTTGGTAACGTCCGCCGGAACACTGGCACCGGGCGCGTAGAGCTTACCGTTGCTTCCGAGCCACATGAAGTAACTGCCTGTATTTCCGTCCGGGCGGGTCAAACCGCCGGACATGGGAGCGGTAAATGTGCTGCCGTTTTTCACGATGATCTGAATAGCATCGGTGCTGCCGCCCAGCTTGCCGCCGCCAAGGTCAAGGGTAACGGCTTTTAGTGCGTCAGCACCCAGTTCGTCAGGGTTCAGGACTTCAAGGACGGGGCGGAAACCGACGAACGAGAGGAAGTACGAAGCATAGTAGCTGCGCCAGTAGCGGGCCGAATCGTGCCCGCGAACCGCACGGATCGACGCATCAGCATGGTTGTCCTGTCCAAAGGAATACTTACGTGACCAGTTTTTGATATACCCAGATGTATTATCCTTCCAGTCTTGATTTGCCTTATCTAAAATCGCATCCCATTCGTTGCTTTTCGGGATGCCTCGCGTACTACTATCGTCTTTGCCATTATTATTAGACTGACTCCCTGCCGACGGCGCCCGCATGGTGTAGTCCACGCCGCCGCTGGCATAATTTTTGCCGAAAATCAGACCTTTCGTATTTAAGTCATCCCAGCTTACCGTATGCGTTACGGCATAGTCCGCCACAAACAGGCTGTGGGCGTATTTGTTCTGCTCTGCATACCCATCGGTGGTTGCCATCGCCGATGTAAGCTTATAGGCGTCCACCGTCCCTGCGTAGGTAAAGGGCACATAATGCAGGGTGCTGTCCGGCAAATTGCTGTTTGCCGTTCCGGGAATATTCATCGCTGATAGGTCAAAGTAATATCTGCCGCCGGGAGCGAGGGAAAACTGCTCGTCAGGCGAATCATTGGCCAATAGCATTGGCGCAGCCAGCGCCCCCAATGCAGCGGCAGCTTCCGCATACCGGGTCATATCCAGCTCGTCGATTTCCTCGTCGGAGAGCTTCTCCTTCGCCTCGTCGATGGCCTCAAGCTGCGCCTCGACTTCTTCGGCGTTCTCTTCAGTGATTTCTTCTGCGTTCGGTAAACCGTCGATCATGGCCTGTACCTGATCTGCGGCACTCAGCTCTGTGGGGCCATTCGGATCATCGGCTCTCTCGGTGCTGCCGTTTTCGCCGGTTCTGTCCTCAACAGGGATGTATTGACCGCAGTTCTGCGGTATGGCATTCTCCGCTCCACAGACAGGGCATTCCTTGTTCATGTTGTCCACCGTGCAGGCCGTTTCACAGCTGCACACGGGCGGGGTTTCCGTGCTGTCCTCTGCAAAAGCCGCTGTTGGCAGCAGTGTCAGCACCATACAGCACATGAGCAGGATGCTGAGCAGTCGTTTTTTCATAGTCATTCCTCACTTTCTTCTCGCGCGTCGTCCCGTCCCCCGTGGGAAGCGCGTTTTGGAGCAAGAGGGGATTGCATCGGGATATATCCCGATGCAAGGGAGTACTCCCTTGCAATACATATTGGCTTCTATTTTTGTGCTGGCAGCGTGATCCCCGCGAGGGAAAACTCAAAGCGCATCGCCAGCGCGCGGAACAGCGCCTGCATCACCTGTTCGGAGATCGTGCGGATATCCAGCCCTTCCACGAACCGAATCGCCTGTTCCGTTTCCTCCTTCGGCACGTTGTACGCCCGCAGACTCATGGTGAGAAACAGCCGCAGCTTTTTTCCAGCGTCAGCTCCTCGTCGCAGGGGTGGGCCATGTAGCCGCGCATGATGCTGGCTGAGCCGATCTCCATGTCATAAAAATCGCGGGCAGTCAGCTCCGGCTGATACGGACCGAAGATCTGATACAGCTCCTTCGCCGTTTCCCGGAAGATAAATTCAGACGCTTCCTTCTGCGTGTAGGCTTCAATGTAAATTTCCCGCAGATTTTCGTTCAGCTCCGTCAGCGTCATCTGGATCGCCGTTTCGACCGCGTAGACATAGATCGGCGGCAGATCAGCCCCTGCGATTTTTCGTGCCGCACCGAACTGGCTGCTGAACATAAACTCCACCAGCTCGGTCAATACGCCGTCCTTGGCGCGGAAAATGTTCTGGAATTGGCTGAAAGACACACCGGCCTTTTCGTTGATTTCCGCCAGCGTGGTCTGCTTGTAGCCCTTTTCCAAAAACAGCTTCACGCAAACGGTCAGAATCCGCTTCTTCGTGGGTAAGCTTGCGCTTGTGATGGCTATGAGGATCACTTCCTTTCTCTTGTGGTGTAAACACCATCAGTATAGCATATTGAAGGAAAAGCGCAACAGGAACAAGTAACTTGTGCGTAGCTTTTTTATGAACGGTTTGCCATGCAGACCGTTCTTTTTTCGTCCTGCAAAACAATTTTCTGAAAACTGGCCAAAAAGCGCTTTTGAAATTGTAGTAAGGGTAGGGAGAAAGAAAAACACTCTGGTTGAATGTTGCTATGGTAACGCCAATGTTACCGTTGGTATGTCGCAATCCTATCGCTGCTGCGATACCGTAAAAGCAGAAAGAGTTGCAGCGACGAACGGCGGGCGACGGCAGCTTGTTCACAAAATGTTTACAAATACACACCCTGCTTTTTGCCGAGAAAATGTCCGTTGTAAAGTGAAGGGAGGTTAGGAGCAGCAGAGAGCAAGATTCTACCGAGGTGCCAGATTTCGCATTTCGCTCATTCTGTCCCATCGGAATCTTGTTGGGGAGTGCTTTCCCCAAACCCTGCTATACGCAGCCTGACGGCTGCGGCAACCTCGCCCAGCGACAGAGCTTTGCAAGCTCTATCGCTGCGCAAGGTTTTGAAAATCACCTGAGCTGAAACCGGCTCCCGCAGAAAAATTTTTCTCACCGGCATACTCAACAAACGGCAGATTTCTGTCCGTTGAAAAGTGAAAGGGCAAAGCATTGGGACAAAAACGGGAGCTGATTCACTTAGTAAGGTGGAGAGGTTTTCAGAAATTTTTTCTCCGGCAGTACCAAGTTTTCGAGAAGAAATGTCCGTTGTATGTTGAGAGGGGCTTCCAAACCGGAAAGCCCTTCCCGTGCCGGAGCCGGTAACAGTTTGACCCCGGCGGCACGGTGTTCCTTGACAACCGAATAGCTTTTTCAGGCAACAAGCTCTCTGTGATAGCCGAGCCGAAGGACGCGCCATGACCTCCCGTATGGGAGTGAGCGAGCAACGCCAGCTTCGGGAAAGCCGGGTCGTTCCCGGTGGGCGATGACAGCAGAGGGCAGCTACTCCCCATCCGGGATCGTCCGAGCGTGATAACAACCGTCGCAGACCATCCGATGAAAGGCCGCATCAGTAAATTGCGGGCGTGAAGCGAGTGCCGAGAACGTCAGGCAGTCTGAAAAGGCAGAGTTGAAAATAAAGGGCTTTCCGCTTTGAAAAACCCTTGTGAGTTCAAGCTGGGAGCAGGGTGCAAAATTGCCCCGAAAACGGCGATAAGTGAAAGGAGATGAAGCCAATGCCACGCAAAAAGTATGACACGCCGCACCGCAGCCGTGTTGTCAAAACCCGCATGACCGAGGAAGAATACGCGGATTTTGCTGCCCGTCTTGCGCCCTACGGCATCAGTCAGTCCGAGTTTATCCGCAGAGCCATTCAGGGCGCAAGCATTCGCCCCGTTGTCACAGTTTCCCCGGTCAATGATGAGCTGCTTTCCGCACTTGGGAAGCTGACCGTCGAATACGGCAGAATTGGGAATAACCTCAATCAGATCGCCCGTGCTATCAATGACTGGCACAATCCCTATCCCCAGCTTGCAGCAGAGGTGCGGGCGGCGGCTTCCGATCTCGCCGCTTTGAAGTTTGACATTCTGGAAAAGGTAGGTGAAGCCGTTGGCAACGTTCAAACATATCAGCTCTAAAAACGCCAACTACGGAGACGCTGAAAAATACCTGACCTTTGCGCACGACGAGTTTACCATGAAGCCAACGCTGGACACAGACGGGCGGCTTGTGCCGCGAGAGGATTACCGTATTTCCACCCTGAACTGCGGCGAGGAAGATTTTGCAGTTGCCTGTATGCGCTCCAACCTCCGCTATGGCAAGAATCAGAAGCGCGAGGACGTCAAGAGCCACCATTACATCATCAGCTTTGACCCACGGGACGGTCCAGACAACGGGCTGACCGTAGATAAGGCGCAGGAGCTTGGCGAAAGGTTTTGCCGGGAGCAGTTTCCCGGTCATCAGGCTATCGTCTGCACCCACCCGGACGGGCATAACCAGTCCGGCAACATCCATGTGCATATCGTCATCAACAGTCTGCGGATCGAAAATGTGCCGTTGCTGCCCTACATGGACAGACCCGCCGACACGAAAGCCGGATGTAAGCACCGCTGCACCGACGCGGCGATGGAATATTTCAAATCCGAGGTCATGGAGCTGTGCCACGAAGCCGGTCTTTATCAGATCGACCTTCTGAACGGCAGCGCAAACCGCGTCACCGAGCGCGAGTATTGGGTGAAGAAAAAGGGACAGGCTGCGCTGGATCAGGAAAACGCCGCCCTTGCCGCAGAGGGCAAGCCCACCAAGCCAACACGCTTTGAAACCGACAAAGAAAAGCTGCGTCAGATCATCCGAAAAACGCTGAACGAATCGTTCACCGTCGAGGATTTTGCGCGGAAGCTCCTGCAATACGGCGTGATTGTCAAGGAGAGCCGTGGGCGGTTTTCCTATCTCACACCAGACCGCACGAAGCCCATCACGGCGCGGAAGCTGGGCGACAGCTTTGACAAAGCCGCCGTGCTTGCCGCTTTGGAGCAAAACGTCCTGCGTTCTGAGCATACCCTCACTTCAAATGATGCTATCCCGCTTGACCGCACCCTATCTTCAAACAAGGGTGCTTCCGACAGGCACACTCCGAAGCAGAGTGCACCGCAAACGCCCTCCATTGGGCGCATGGTTGACCGTGAAGCAAAACGCGCCGAGGGCAAAGGCATCGGCTATGACCGCTGGGCG
>ERZ1504738.361-NODE-361-length-8530-cov-5.308201_pt1 | contig 8530 bp, 5 predicted proteins | sample MGYA00575735_ERZ1504738 | MGnify/ENA primary metagenome ERZ1504738 (study PRJEB39906, sample SAMEA3182082) | gut metagenome | biome: human; feature: gut; material: Stool; isolation source: human stools | place: Canada | collected 2012-12-04 ...
TCATGAACTTTGCATTTAGCGATGAGGATTTGGATAATCCTCAAAAATGTGTGGAGGTAACTGTTGACGTCATGAGCTGGGATGTAGTTCCTGTCACACCTGAATTTTAATTGATAACCCGATAGGCAGGGCGAAAGTTCCGCCCTGTCTATCCTTTAACACTTCAATCACATATATATGAAATTGACGAATATTGTTTTCTGCCTGACGTTGCTCGCCGGAGCCGCCACATCCTGCATCCGTGAGGATCTGGACGACTGTCTGAGCACGAACACGCTGTTGCTCAGCTACAAGGGCGACGGCACCACGGAAATATTCCCCGACAAGATCTGCCGGGTGGAGATGTTCGTATTCGATGCAGAAAATCGATGCGTCAATTCGAGTATCTTACCAGAGGAACAGGTCAAGGACCGCACGGCTACGCTTCCCCCGCTCGCTGCCGGAGACTACCGGATTGTCTGCCTGGGGAACACCCACCACACGAAGGTCGATGGCATCGCCACGGGCGATTTCGGCCGGATGCTCTTTGCCGCCGGGGATTATTTCGACGAGAAACAGGTTGCCGGCAACGATTCACTTTACTATGCTACGACCTCTTATACCGTACTGCCTTACAGCGGTGATGAAGAGGCAAACCAGACCAAAACCATAGAGTTCGCCAGCTCTCACTACGATCTGTCGGTGGAAGTGGCCGGAGTTCCCGCCCCGGGAACCCGCGCAGGCTCGCTGCCTGTGCTTGAGATATGCGGAGTCTCGCCCTGTACCGATTTTGAGAATCGGGCCTGTGGGGAGGCAACCGACTATTTGCTTGAAACCGAATACGAAGCCGGAAAAGCGTTGCTCACGGCCCGTACCAACATAATGCGTCACAAGAACCACGAGAACGTGAACATCCGCCTGAGCGCCGCCCCGAACGGGGAACCGCTGGCCGAAGTCAACCTCGCCAGGTTCCTTGCCGACAATCCTATTATAGACTGTTCCAAACATGAAGTGCTCATCCCGATACGCATCGAGTTCAAGTCGGGAGAAATCACGGTAAGCGTACCCGAATGGTACATCGAACAAGTGAAACCTGAGTTTTAGACCGAACCGAAAAGAATATGCTGAATACAAGAAAAATATTATACTGGGCAGTTACAGCAGTGTGCTGTGGCCTGTTGCCGTGCGGGTGCGTCAAGGAAGATGCCGCATCGCTCGGGGAACGGCACGATGTGGCAGTGCGGCTCAACGTAGGGACATGCGCTGTCGGCGAAACCGACGGCACACCGACCGGCGAAGAATCGGCCATTCACTCGCTTCGTGTCTATGCCTTTGTAAAAGGACAACTGGCGGGCCACGAGTTCCGGAGCGGAGACATGGAGACTCCGGCTACATTCTGGATGGATCTGACGATGACTTCCCTGACTACCGAAACGGTAGACTTCTACATCATCGCGAACGAGAAGGCCATGAGTACCCCAGGTGCCGAGAAAACCTTTACGGAAAATACTACGGAAGCGGAACTAAATGATTTCACGTTTACCACGCTGACACGAGATGTCCAAGCCTACGGACTTCCAATGTTCGGCAAGGAATCCAAAACAATCGACTTCTCGAAACTTTCTAACCGTCAGCCGATCGACCCCGGCCATTCGGGGCATACACCGCTGGAAGATGTCTTGACGTTCCAACTGAAGCGTCCCATAGGCAAGTTGGGCGTGTTCGCGGCCAAAGAAGCAGGTGAGGCAGGAGAGCTGTGTGTAACGGACCTGACCTTGCTGGAAGCCGGAACGCGTGCGTATAATTACCTGATGCCACAGACCGACGAAACGCTGAAACTGGCAGGCGCCACTGGTACCGGCGAGTTTTCACTCGTCCCCTCTTCAGCACCGGTAACGAAGACGCTGGCCACGAATATCACGCCCGAAGAGAGGCAGAACCCCGAAAACTACACGCCTGTACTGGGGGCTCCTTTTTATCCTTTCGAGAACCCTTGGGGCAGCGATTCGTGGAACACACCGGGTGATGAGCATGGAAACATCCTCAAAATCGGCTACACGTTCGACAGCGAGCCGCGCGAAGGTCTGGTCTATATGCCACGCATTGAAAGGAACAAGTATTATGCGGTATGCTGCCTGATGCACAACAGCGGCAAGATAACTGTCGCATACGATGTGGCCGACTGGGAGGACGGTGGAGATTATCAGTTGGAGTTCGATTACCCTTCCTATGAACTGCTGCAACCTTTCGGTGGAGGGACCGCCCCCTACGCGCAGCCGACGGTTTACTACAATGGCGGCGCATCATCGACAGCGGGAACCTACTCTTTTAGGTTCACCATCACAGGTCCTGTGAGACAGGAATGGCAGCCCACGCTGTTTGATGCCACAGCCGCAGACTATGAACTGACGGTATATCAAAACGTGGATGGTGTCAACACACTCGTGACACCGCCTTATGTGGCTTCCGATACAGCGTACGAAATCCGGGTAAGGGCACTGAAAGGCGAGAACGTGGACAAGCAGTTCTCGTTGGGCATCGCCTATACCCCGAAGTGGGATCCTTCGGGAAGCTCGCTCCTGCTGATCAACATGCAGAGCGGAGCCACGAACTGGACAGGAAGCGAGAGCACCGAGAAGATTGTAATCAAACAGGTTGACATACCTACAAACTAACAAGCGATGAGACGGATTATATACAATATGATGATTTGTTGTGCGGCGGCATGGCTTCTTGCCGCTTGCAGCAAAGATGACGATCTCCCCGGCGGGCAGACAGGAGGTAACGGCAACAGCATTATCCTCGACATCTCGTCGGGAGCGTTGCCGGTGAGTCGTGCTACCGTACCGGCCGAAGGGGCGGAGGTCGCAGTGAGCCATATCGACGTGCTGATTTTCAACGATACCGACGAGAAAACGAAGGTGTGGAGCGACCGGGTGAACGCGTCAGCCAATGAAACGGGACGGATTACACTGCCCGTAAAACGGTCGTCTTTTACGGAAAATGAGAGGTATTGGGTGTATCTGATCGCCAACAGCACCCACCCGGAAAAGGATTTTGAAAACCTCGCGAACCTGAACGCCTTGAAGGCGATGACGCAGGAGGACGAGAACATTCACCTGACAGGGAAAGACATTGAAGGTGTCCCGGGAACATTCCTCATGGACGGCATAGCCTATCCCGAAGGGAACGATGAACCGGCGGTTGCTGCTCCGGTCGTCCTCTACGACGGCTCGCAAGGGAATGACACGCGGCTGGCGGTCACGCTGCGCAGGGCAGCGGCAAAAGTCGTGGTGACCATCAACAAAGGCCAAGACGTGACTTTTGATTCCAAAGGCATAGGTTACTACCTGCGCAATATGCCCTATACCACATCGGTAGTGGCGGGTGCGGACGGTGCGGCAAAGCTGAGGAATACCGCCCAGACCTCCGGCGGCTATCTTGAGTGGACGGCGAACAAAATTACCGTAACGGCTTACATGTATGCCCATGCTTGGGACAATGGAAGTTCCATGGAGCAGGAAGTGCGCCTGGTGATGAACATTCCCCTGACTTACCAGAAGGATACCGACCCGCAACTGCGTCCCGATAACTACTACCAGATTCCTGTCTGTAACGGCAAGGCCCTGAACCGCAACACCTGCTACAGGGTAACGGCAACGGTCAATGCCCCCGGAGCGGAAAATCCCTCCACACCGGTGCAGTTGACGGATTTGAAATATACCGTGGAGAATTGGATAGACGAGACGGTAAATGTCGGAGGCGGGGACCGCCCGACTTTCCTTGTGCTCAACCGGTACGACCTGGAAATGCACAACAAGGAGGACGACCGCACCAGCCTGATCTTCACCTCCTCGTCGGAAGTGACGGCACAGATTACCCGGGTTTACTATATAGACAAGTTCGGAAGGGAACAGAACTTGGAGAAAAGATACCCCGATAATCCAAACGATAACGAATGGGGAGTGAGTACCGGATACAGATGGCGCAGCCATGGCAACATCCTCATTACTCCCGACAAGGGGCTCAACGGCAAGCTGGATGTACACAGCGACCTCCCCAGGAACAATACGATACGTTATATCGAAGTCCGGGTAACAAATGAGGACGGCAACGAACGTACCGTAACCATTGAGCAGTATCCGTTGGAATATATCACGAATATCCAGGGGTGGTACTCGTACCGCGATGATTTCAAGAATTCAGATCCTAACCCGACTACCTATGAATATGTAGGTGATAAAATTACCGGAATCGCCCTTGCCACCAGAAATATCTCCAGTTGGAACGGAGAATATAGATACCTAACGGGGACAGATGGTTTATTTGGAGGTCCTCCGGACGGATTCTTCGTTTCAAAAGTAGCAAAATTGAGGAATGATGGAAGCGGACAGTCTGATTTATATGAATACTATTACACATCAAACTCAAACAGACTTCGGGAATCCCGCTATAGCGAAATTAACGGCAGAATGTACACCATTGTATTGACAGGGACATCCAGTGAATATACTCTTGGCCGTCCACGTATGGTCCAGGATACATACCATCCGGAACTTATGGTTACGGATCCGGGACAGGACAATGCCCAATTGGTCTCGCCGTCATTCATGATAGGTTCCTGTGTAGGCGAATTCCAAGTTGGAGGAGGAAACCTGAAGCTGGACGGGAGTGACAACAGTGTCCGCGTTGCACGCGAGCACTGCGCGCATTATGTAGAAACGTATAAAGACCCGAAAACCGATAGGACGGTTACCTTGGATGACTGGCGCCTGCCCACAGAAGCCGAACTTAAAATCATTTTTAAATTCCAGGGCTCGAAAGACCAGGATGCAGACGCCATAGACTACCGCTTGAACGGACAGTACTATTACAGCGCAAGCGGAAGATTTTATAATGAGAAATACACCGTTAGCGGTACCGGAGTGGCCTGTGTACGCGATGCCTACGGTAAAAAGGAATAAACGTAGAAACCTGTCAAAAAGAAACGAAATATGATAAAGGAAATAATAGACAAGCTTGTCGCCCTGCTTGCGGTATCGGCCCTGCTCGCTTCGTGCAGCGAAAGCGAGTTGTGGCAGAATCCGCAGACCGAGGCACGCGACGGCTACATCATGCTGAATTTCAAGACGGAAATTCCTGCGATGCAGGAAGTCGTCACCCGTGCGGTAGACCCTGACGGTGGCGGAGTGCAAGATATGACACTTTTCTGCTTTGACAGTTACGGGCTTTTCATCTCTACCGTCAAGGCCGGTGTCACGGTGCAGAAGCCCGGCCCGGGGGAGATGGAGGGCACATTCAAGGCTGAGGTGCCCGAAAATACCCGGACCATCCATTTCCTGGCCAACCAGAATATGGATGAATTCAAGGAGGACAGTTTCCGCAACAAGTCGGAGTCCGAGGTCATGGCAGTGTTGGAGGGCTCGTCCGGACGCATGATCTATTGGGGCCGTTTCGCCTGCGATGCAGGAAACGACAGCAATATAGCCGAACAGATGGCCACCTCGGGCAATTCCGTCAAACTGATCCGCAACCACGCGAGAATCTCCGTCGACAACCCGGACAATAACGGGCATATCGTGATTACGGGCTTTGCGGTCTGCAACACCAACGCTTTCGGAACGGTGGCCCCGCACCACCCGAAGAAAGGCTTTGATTTCACGTGGCCTTCCAGCGACGACCCCTTCGTCACGCTTCCCGTGAACGATGCCAAGATGAGCGATATTACGGACGTGACATCCAGCATGAACCAGTATGTCTTCGAGTGCGAGAACAGTGCCGATGCCCCTGTCAGCGTAATTCTTCGGGGACATCTTCCGGATCAGGACGAAGAGAAATACTACCGTGTCCTGCTGGTTGACGACAAGGGCGAGCAGCTCCTCGTGCGCCGGAACCACCATTACAAGCTTCACATCGAGGGCGCGCTATCTTTCGGTCAGGCCTCCTTTGCCGAGGCGTTGGAAGCGGCAGCCACGAACAACGTATGGATTTCCATTTCCGATGAAGTGAACGAGGTGGAAGATACGGACTATATCCTGACAGTAGAGAAGACTTTTGTCGTACTGGACGAGAGCTTTACGGAAAACGGAGGCAGCTACACGCTCAATTATACCATTAAAGGAAAAAATGACAAAGCCATCACCGAAGCCGATGCCGCAACGGTCTCCTGGATAGACAACGGGGTGGCGACGCAGACATTCGAGACGAAATTCGAGGTCGTGAACGGTGTCGGACAGGGACATATCCAGATACACCTGCTTCGTTTGGAAAATAACGAGAAACTGGAAGGTACGCTGCTTGTCAAGAAGGGACGGCTGCAACGCAAAATCAAGGTCATCACGATCAGGAAGCAGTCTTTCGTGCCTGCATGGGTCGGGACGGAAATATACGGTAATTTAGGGAACGGTGCCAACAAGAACAACCGTGCCCATGTTACGGCCATGTTCACCATACCCGAAAGCTGTCCCAAGGAGCTGTTCCCGATGAATGTGTACCTTTCCGTTGGCGATCTGGATATCCGCAACGCTTCGGGCATGGAACTGCCCGTGGTGCGCGAGGCGGACAATGACTGGTACAGCAGCGGTGAAATCTCTTCCGTCTATCAAGGCAAAGAGCCGGATTACAAATTTGTCTACACGGCCGATGGTCCCGGCGTCCAGCGTGTCTATTTCGAGAACATATTGAATCAGGAAAACGGCTACGAGGGCACGCTCTATATCGAAGCCGAATATTTCGAAACGATGCGGCGCAAGTTCAAATACTCCACCAATCTCGTATCCATCACGGTGCAGGGACTGAACAAATACGATGCCGTAGGCTCGGGCGTACAAGATGAAGTGATATACTATCGTCTGGTTCCACAGAAAAAAGGAGCCAACGTGCAGTTTGACATGCTGCTGGCAGAGAGGTCCGACAATGATCAAGGGACAGGGAACGACAATCCTGCCAATGCGCAAGGCAAAGACGAATTCCTGCTCTACTCGCAATACCTGGATTATTACGAGGACGGTGAGGAACCCGATGCCGGAGTGACTGCATTCGATTGCAAATTCTATCCCGATGAATCGAACAATTGGTGGCAGACCAACAATCCCCAAGGTGGCCGTATGCTGATGTTCAAACCGAGAACTGAAGTTTTGAGCAGCCCGTCGCAAGGTACCGGAAGATATTCCATCTACATGAAGACCAACCGTGCCCGGAGCGCCGAGGTGATCCACATCGCCTCCAACGACAACCGGCTCGGACCGGTATTGCCGGAAGATGCAAACGAGGATAATCCCGGTATATATGGCGGCCGATCATACCGCAGTACGACTTTCGAGCTGGCCAACTACACCCCGTTCCGGTTCGGAGCCCGCGTGAAGTACGGCAACAACGACTGGCAGGGAGAGGCCGACGAGCCTGACCGCACGGTAGCATCCGGTGCCATACCGGCAGACATACCGGAAAAAGTCACCCCGTTGGAATGGACATATCAACCCGACCAGCGGGTGGATATCGGCATCGATGTGACGAGCTTTGCCGGTTTTGACAACAAGTCGGTGGATCCTTTCGGCCAAGCGTTCGAAATCTATATCGACGCGCCTATGCTGAAAATCGATGCCGGCCGTCTTGCGGAAAACAGACTGGACGGAACCAAACTGAAAGCGCATCCCACGATTCCCGGGCGTTTTGTCTATACCGTGGATGCCAAGCGGGAGACGGAACGGCGATATGGTACGGATGATATTGCTAACACGGACAATATTGCCTCCAGTCAGCGTGGGGAACGCAAGACCCTGCCGTTCCTTGTGAATAGCGTCGTAAGTGCCGGGGACATCGTGATTTCGTCCGATGAAAGCCGGGTAGTGTATTATTCCAAGACTTTCCGTGTGTCGAACCAATCGATTGCCGGGACGCTTCAATATAAAAATACCGCCGGCGTGGTGCAAAACATACCGAAGGATGCTTTCGTATCCTTCGAGCGTACCCGCAACGGAAGCCGTATCGGGTCGGTAAGCGTAACAGCCGACGGCCAGTACGAACTTCGGCTTCGCAAGGAATATGAGTTTAACTGGTACACGGACGAGGTGGAACTGCATTACACAGGTGACGGAGGCATGGTTTATCATGCGACATACCCGAGCCTGTCCAGCCTGTTTGCCAGTCCGCACATCGTACTTGAACCGTCTGCCGGCGAATGAGATTTTCCGAACCGGTATATGCAACGGCACCGGACGTTTCCACATCCGGCGCCTTTTTAACAACATAAGATATGAAGATGCTGAATCATACTTTTTTCGCCTGTCTTTTGGGCATGAGTCTCGTTTCCTGTTCACATGCCCAACAGCAGAAAACCAAGGAATTCCGTCTGCCCGACGTGCCTGTCACGCTGACGGCGCCTGAAGACAGGGCGGCGTACTTGTCCCTGCATTACTGGGACCACTTCGATTTTGCCGATACGTCGCTCATCTCCCGTCCTGAAATCACCGAGCAGGCCTTTGTCGATTTCCTCGGCATCCTGCCCTATACCTGTCTCTTATACACATCTGACGCTGCCGACGAATAGAGA
>ERZ1504738.408-NODE-408-length-7511-cov-12.851797_pt1 | contig 7511 bp, 8 predicted proteins | sample MGYA00575735_ERZ1504738 | MGnify/ENA primary metagenome ERZ1504738 (study PRJEB39906, sample SAMEA3182082) | gut metagenome | biome: human; feature: gut; material: Stool; isolation source: human stools | place: Canada | collected 2012-12-04 ...
TTGTACTTGATAGATGAACTACCACAGTTCAGAACCAATACTTTCATAATGTTAAATGTTGAATGTTAAATGTTGAATGTTGAATTAAGCCTTCTTAGCGTCCTGTGCCTGGCAAGCTGTGATAGCTACCATGTAGTAGATGTCATCTACAGAGCAACCACGAGAAAGATCGTTAACAGGACGGGCAATACCCTGGAGGATAGGACCGATAGCGATGGCACCACCCAAACGCTGAACGAGCTTGTAGCCGATGTTACCAACCTCGAGGTTAGGAACTACCAAAACGTTAGCCTTACCAGCAACGTCAGAACCTGGAGCCTTCTTGGCTGCAACCTCAGGAACGAGGGCTGCATCAGCCTGAAGCTCACCATCGAGATGAAGCTCTGGGAACTTCTCCTTAGCAATAGCTACGGCATCCTTTACCTTGTCAATGATATAAACGCTCTTGCCAGTCTCCTTGTTGATAGCATCCTTTGCGCTACCCTTTGTAGAGAAGCTCAACATGGCAATCTGTGGATCAGTAATACCTGCCACTGACTGAGCTGTATGAGCTGTAGTATAGGCAATCTGAGCAAGCTGGTCTGCTGTAGGGTTTGGAGTTACAGCAACGTCACCCATTACCACAACGCCATCCTGACCATACTGCTTCTGGTCTGAGATGAGCAACATAGCACCACTTACGCAAGTGATACCTGGAGCACACTTGATAATCTGGAGAGCTGGACGGAGAGTATCGCCAGTAGTGCTCAATGCACCAGAAATCTGACCGTCAGCGCCCTCTGTCTTGATAATCATACAACCGAGGTAGAGGTTGTTCTTAGTTACGAGTTCACGAGCCTGCTCTACGGTCATGCCCTTCTTCTTGCGAAGTTCAGCGAGCTTCTCAGCATACTCCTCAGTCTTAGGGTTGTTTTGTGGATCAACGATAGTAGCCTTGTCGATGTTGTTAAGACCCCACTGAGCAGCGAGATTCTTAATATTGGCAGGGTTACCGATGAGGATGATGTCTGCGAGATCATCAGCCAAAACTTTATCGGCTGCTTTCAATGTACGCTCCTCTTCTGCTTCAGGGAGCACGATGCGCTGCTTGTCAGCTTTAGCGCGAGCTACGATTTGCTGTAATAAATCCATTTTACTTTTTAATATTTTATATATTTTGTTGTTTCCTAAGTAGATCTGTCAAAGTGTTAGGTGATGTTATCTTGTTTTTCACCTTTTTGCCACATCGACTTTGCAAAAGTACACATTTTCTTTGAAATAGCAGCGATTAAAATGTGTAAAAAAAGCTAAATCGGGAGATTATTCATATCGTAAAGGTTTACGTAGTAGGAAAAGTGATGAATTCTTCACTCTTCGTTCTTCACTCTTCACTTAACTTATATCATTTCCAGAGTAAGGATGCTTTCCAGTTCCTCGGCAGAGAGTCGGAGTTTGAACTCGCCCTTGATGGCCACGCTGATTCGTCCGGTCTCCTCGGATACAATGACGGCGATGGCATCACTGCTCTGTGATATTCCGAGAGCGGCACGATGGCGGAGTCCCAGTTCCTTCGGAATATCGAGGTTATGACTCACAGGCAGAATACATCCGGCTGCCATGATGCGCTTATTGCTCACCACCATGGCTCCATCATGAAGCGGCGAGTTCTTGAAGAAGATGTTCTCTATCAGCCGCTGGTTAATCTTGGCGTCAATCTCCTCACCCGTATCCATGATGTCCTTCAGTGGAACGCCTCGCTCGATAACGATAAGAGCACCTACGTATTTCTTCGCCATACTCATACACGCCATCACAATCGGCATGATGGTCTCCTTGTTAGCCTCCTTCTGGCTCTCCTTGCTGGAGTGGAAGAACCGAACCAGCCGGCGCATACCTTTCTGCGAACCGATTTCATAGAGGAATCTACGGATATCCTCCTGAAAGATGACGATGAGGGCGATAACTCCCACGCTCACCAGTTTATCCAGGATAGAACCCAGCAGGCGCATTTCCAGTATCTGACTCACAAAGAGCCAGATAAGCACGAAGAGCATGATGCCCACGAAGATGTTCAGTGAGCGCGATTCCTTCATCAGACGATAAACATAGAACAGCAGCGAGGCTACCAGGAGAATATCGAGAAAGTCTTTGATGCCAAATTCTATCATGTGCGTCCCTCCTTCATTGCTTCTATTATCTTCACAGCCTCAGCAGCTTCTTTCACATCGTGCACTCTGAGAATGCTGGCGCCCTTCATCAGAGCGATGGTGTCGAGCACGGAAGTTCCATTGAGCGATGTCGTAGCATCTCCACCCAACAGCTTATATATCATACTCTTGCGGGAGATACCTACAAGAACCGGAAGTTCCATCACGTTCAACTTCTCCATTTCATTATAAATCTGATAATTCTGGATGAGATTCTTGCCGAAGCCGAAGCCCGGGTCGAGGATGATGTCCTTGGCTCCCAGGTCGCGCAACTGCTGTACCTCTCTTGCAAAGCCCTTCATCATCGTTTCGAGCGTAGGCTGCACCGACATTAATATATAAGGTACCTTCAGTTCGCCCACCACACGGAACATTTCAGGATATTCCTCCTGTCTCTGCTCCAGCGGCACATTGGCGATGCCTGTGATTCCACCTTCTGATACATCGTTGATGATGTCAGCTCCCCACTCCTCGATACACTTACGTGCCAAAGTTGGGCGATAGGTATCTACGGAGACGGCAACATCCGGTTGTTCCCTGCGAACGATGTCGAGAGCAAACTTCAGGCGTCTTCCCTCCTCCTCTTCCGATACTTCATCAGCACCGGGACGGGTGGAGAAAGCGCCCACATCAATGATGCTTCCACCTTCTTCTATAATCTGATTAGCTCTCTGAGCTATCTCCATTTCTGTCTGTTTTCTACTGCCAGAGTAGAAACTGTCGGGCGTAACGTTCAGGATGCCCATCACCTGAGGGGTACTCAAATCCATCAAGCGCCCCTTGATATTGATCGTATATTCCATCGGATTATAACTCCTTAAGCCACTTTTTACCCGACGTTGTATAACTCCAAGCTATAAGAGCAATAACAACAATAGAAGTTATCATAAAAAATAACGCTAAATAACTCATACTATAAACTTTTTAGCCATTTCTTCCCTGATTCAGTATATGTCCAAAGCAAAATACCACCACCTATTAAAGTGCCTATTCCAAATATCAAAATCATTGTTTCCATTTTCTTAATATTTTAAAATTCGATTACCTACTATTGCAAACAAAATTGTCATGCACACACCAAATAAAACATACAGAAGATTCATATAATCGAATTCTCCTGTTATCATTGGCGTAAGCCCACCCAAAACCATCGCTCCAAAACTTAGTTTGGAGATATCGAAGAAATAACCAGCTAGCTTGTCTTTCCTCGTTTTTAATTTATCTCTTTCTATGTTTGCGCCCATTCCGACCTCACTTTCCAAAGATTACTTGAATATTTTCTGCAAAAATAGAAAGAATTATCGAGATTACCATCATTTTTTGGGAAAATTGTTTGTTATGTCCATAATTTAGATTACTTTTGCACCCAAAATAACAGTTATAGACTATGGATATTTCAGAACTCTATCAGATTTACCAAGCGCACCCAGTGATTACCACTGACAGCCGCGACTGCCCAAAGGGCAGCATCTTCCTGGCTTTGAAGGGCGCATCGTTTGATGGCAACAAGTTTGCCGACATGGCTTTGGAGAAAGGCTGTGCCTATGTGATTGTTGATGAAAAAGAGTATGCCAAGGAGGGAGACGAGCGCTACATCCTCGTAGAGGATTGCCTCACCACCTTCAAGGAATTAGCCCGTGAGCATCGCCGCCACTTCGATATTCCTGTAGTAGGAATCACCGGAACCAACGGCAAGACCACCACCAAGGAACTCGTCTCTGCTGTTCTCGGCGAGAAGTTCAACGTGATGTTCACCCAGGGTAACTTCAATAATGACGTAGGCGTACCAAAGACCCTCTTCCGTCTCTCACCAGAGAATGAGATTGCCGTTGTAGAGATGGGTGCTTCCCATCCTGGTGACATCCGAAAACTCGTGGAATACGTGGAGCCAACCTGCGGTATGATTACCAACGTGGGCCGTGCCCACCTGCAGGGATTCGGCAGTTTCGAAGGCGTAAAGAAGACCAAGGGAGAGCTCTATGATTACCTCGCAGCCAACGATGCCCTCGTCTTCATCAATGCAGACAACGAACATCTGATGCAGATGGCTGAGCAGCGCAACATCAACCGCCTCATCACCTACGGCAAGGATGAAAACTGCGATGTATGGGGAGAAGTCATCTCCTGCGCTCCTTTCCTGAAGTTCCGCTGGCGCACCGAGAGTTTCGACTGGCATGAGGTTCAGACTCATCTCATCGGCTCTTACAATATCGACAACATGCTTGCCGCCATCACCATCGGTCTTCATTTCGATGTGAAGCCTCAGCAGATAGACCATGCCCTGGAGAACTACATCCCAAGCAACAACCGTTCGCAGTTGGAAGAGACGGCGCACAACAAGCTGGTGGTAGATGCCTACAATGCCAACCCATCAAGTATGGCAGCCGCCATCGAGAACTTCCGCGTGATGGATGTACCTCATAAGATGGCGATTCTCGGACAGATGGGCGAGCTCGGCGAAGTGAGCCACGAGGAGCACCAGAAGGTAGTAGACATGTTGCAGGCAGCCGGTCTGGAGAATGTATGGCTGGTGGGCGATGAGTTCAAGGATATTCCATGCAGCTACCGCAAGTTCCAGAATGTAGAGGAAGTGAAGGAAGCGCTCAAGGCGAACCAGCCTCACGACCATTACATCCTCATCAAGGGCAGCAACAGCGTGAAGCTCTTCCAGCTTCCGGAGTTGTTATAAACGGTTATTATCGTACAACTAAAAGGTGTGTAGTTGTACGATTATAGGGTGTTGCCACTAGGCTCGGCAGATGTGCTGACTGCAGTCGGCAGACCTGCTGACTAGGCTCAGCAGAGCTGCTGAGCCTAGTGGGAATCTCTTAGAAACAGCCTCCTTGAACCTGATATTCCGACTTCTTTAACCTGAGCAAACGTATTCTTTTACTTACTCAGTCGTATCCTTGTGCTTGCTCAGTCATATCTGTAGGCTTATTCAGATATATCAGTAGGCTCACTCTGCCGCATCATTTCGCTTACTCAGACGAATCTTTTACTTACTCAACCTGCTCTCAGGCTCAACTCCAGGAACTTGTCACATAATTGGTAAACGCCTTCATCTTGCGTGATAAAGTCTCTGTCCAGTAAGGTCTTGACAGCTCCTTGCACGGTGCTTGCACCAAGATGATACTTCTGCAAGAACTCTTGCGACATCAGGGAAAAAGGCTTACCTTCCTGAGCAATGGCTATGAGAAGCAGTTTCTGCTTGGCTGTAAGCTGATACAGCAAGGCCTGATAGGCAAAACGCTGCTGGGAAAGGATGCCATCAATCGCCATCCTGACATCATCTTCCTGCAACAAAGACTTATCAGATATTGAAGTGTAAAGCATATTGAGAACATACTGAATATACCAGGTAATGCCATCGAAATGATGATATAAATAGGTAAAAGCTGCTGCACTTATCTCTTTATTGTTCCTGGCAAGATGGTGATTGGCAAATTCCAGGTAAGTTTGCTCATTGATTGCCTCCAACCCCATGATACTCGAACTATGATAGAATGGGCGTGACAGGGAAGTAAACATCAATGCCATCATGTGGCGCTTGGAGCCAGAAAAGACAAAGTTTGCATTGTGGCAATTCTGTATTCGTTTACGCAAGGTTGCCTCAACGGTTTTCTCTGGATAGTTTGCAATTGTCTGAAATTCATCTATCGCCACCAGACAAGGTTTATCTGCCTGTTCGAGATAAGCGAAGATCTCATCCAGCGTAATATCCGGAGCCTGAATATCTCCCAAACCAACACTCCACTCCGGATTTCCATTGATGTCAAAAGAGATAGTTGACTTCAGAGACTGGAGCATATTCAGGAAAAATTCCCATACTTTCCTGCCCTTTGGCTTGAGTGCCGTCAGGATTCCCTTGCCCAGCGCATAGACGAATTCGTTCAAATTCTTCGTATCATAAATATCAATATAGATGCAATGATACTGCTCACGGATGTTTTCCTGCTGAAAACAATTATAAATCAGTCCCGACTTACCCAAACGTCTTGGCGCAATCAATGCGACATTGCACCGATTGGTCAAATGGCGGGTAAGAAGAGCTGTTTCCTCTACCCTATCACAAAAATATTCCGGCGAAAGATAGCCTTCAATAACAAAAGGATTTAACTGTACCATAAGCATTTACATCATTATGAGTTTTACGTAACGAAGATTTCATAATGCAAAGATACGATGAATATTTGTAAACGGCAAACATTTATCGGAAAAAAGTATCAGACATTCAATAAAAAAGTATCTTAGGATACTTGCTCATGTATCTTAAGATACTTGGCAATGTATCCTAAGATACTTTGCAATATAGCTTCATGTGCCTATGAAGCCTGTTTCATCGGTCAACGAAATAAGTTTCATCTCTGGATGAAGCCTACTTGCTGCACATCCCCAGAAAATACTTATGAATCTCCAAACTTTCGTTCAGTTCAGGATGGAAGGCGGTAACGAGCTGGTTACCCTGGCGGGCAGCCACAATCTTGCCATCTACTTCAGCCAGAACCTCAGCATCTCCCCACACCTCTTTAATATAAGGAGCACGGATGAAAGTCATTGGGATGTTGCCCTCGATGCCCTTCATCGGAGCCTCGATGTAGAAACTGCCCAACTGGCGACCGTAGGCATTTCTCAAAGCCGTGATGTCCATCGAAGCTATGCGCTGACTAGGCTCGCCCTCAATCTTCTTGGCAAGAAGAATCAAACCGGCACAGGTACCATAAACTGGCAAGCCGGCAGCAATCGCCTCCTTCACAGGCTCCATCAATCCCAATTCATTCAAGAGTTTCGCCTGAGTGGTACTCTCACCGCCCGGAATAATCAAGCCATCCTTAGTCTGGTCCCAATCCTTCAACTGGCGAACCTCAAAACTATCCACGCCCAACTGAGCCAACTTCTGTCTGTGCTCAGCAAAAGCGCCTTGTAAAGCTAATACTGCTATTCTCATAACATACTTATCTAATATAAAAGCCCCTTCTTGTGCAGGAGGGGCTCTTATCCGTTATCTCATTTATTATTACTTACCTCTTTCAGCCATGAGCAAAGCAATCTCCTGCTCATTGATACCTACCATTGCCTCGCCGAGATCCTCGCTCAACTCAGCCAGCATCTTAGGGTCGTTGTAGTTGGTAACAGCCTTCACGATAGCCTGTGCACGCTTAGCAGGGTTACCGCTCTTGAAGATTCCTGAACCTACGAATACACCCTCGGCACCGAGCTGCATCATCAAGGCAGCATCAGCTGGAGTAGCCACACCACCGGCAGCGAAATTAACCACTGGCAACTTGCCGTTCTCGTGAACATACTTCACCAGGTCGTAAGGAG
>ERZ1504738.463-NODE-463-length-6573-cov-7.432955_pt1 | contig 6573 bp, 8 predicted proteins | sample MGYA00575735_ERZ1504738 | MGnify/ENA primary metagenome ERZ1504738 (study PRJEB39906, sample SAMEA3182082) | gut metagenome | biome: human; feature: gut; material: Stool; isolation source: human stools | place: Canada | collected 2012-12-04 ...
GATACAAGATTCTCAATCTTGGCATAGGGGTTCGATTCCCCTATCCACTACCAAACCAAGCGTGTAAAACAATATGTTTTACACGCTTTTTTCGTTATACACCTTATTATTTTCAAAAAAAATGCGTAACTTTGTAGCTTAAGACGCAACTACAGCAAAACAAATAGTGTACACAGATATGACAGATATGAAGAAACCGCTCATGGGTATGTCACTCTACGAGCTCAAGGAAGTGGCAAAATCGCTCGGTATGCCAGCCTTCACCGGCGGACAGATGGCGAAATGGCTATATACACAACACGTAAAATCGATTGACGAGATGACAAACATCTCGAAGACTAACCGTGAGCGCTTGGCTGCCGAATACACCATCGGATGCATGGACCCGATAGACAGCCAGGTATCGAAGGACGGAACCATAAAGTACCTCTTCCCCACCGCTACGGGCAAGCATGTGGAGACTGTGTACATACCCGATCACGACCGCGCCACACTGTGCGTATCGTCGCAGGTGGGATGCAAGATGAACTGTCTGTTCTGCCAGACCGGCAAGCAGGGTTTCGAGGAAAGCCTCACCGCGACCGACATCCTCAACCAGATATACTCGCTGCCCGAACGTGAGAAACTCACGAACATCGTGTTCATGGGTCAGGGCGAGCCGATGGACAATCTCGACAACGTGCTAAAGGTGACGCAGGTAATGACTGCCGACTATGGCTACGCATGGAGCCCTAAGCGCATCACGGTGAGCAGCGCCGGTCTGCGCAAGAAGCTGCAGCGCTTCCTCGACGAGAGCGATTGCCATGTGGCTATCAGTATGCACTCGCCGATACCCGAACAGCGCGCACAACTAATGCCAGCAGAGCGCGGCATGTCTATCGTTGAGGTGGTAGACCTCATGCGCAACTACGACTTCACCCACCAGCGCCGACTTTCTTTCGAGTATATAATGTTCAAGGGCGTGAACGACACTACGACTCATGCTCGCGAGATTGTAAAGCTCGTAGAAGGACTCGACTGCCGCTTCAACCTCATACGATTCCACCCTATCCCCAACGTGAATCTGGAAGGCACAGACGACCGCCACATAGAGAACTTCCGCGACTACCTCACAAACCACGGCGTGTTCACGACGATTCGTGCAAGCCGCGGTCAGGACATCTTTGCAGCATGCGGACTGCTTAGCACAGCGAAGAAGATAGAAGAGGAGCGCAAGCGCCGCGAACAACAACAGTAAGCCTATGCGTTATCTGATACTGCTGTTCGCCGCCGTCACACTCGCCGCATGCAACCGCGGCAAGCAGACAATGCTGCCCGACAGCGGCGGCAGACCATACGAAGTGGTGGTCATCGGCGACAGCGACAGCATATTGTATAAGGTATTGTCAGCGCCCGTCGGCTCTCTGCCACAGCCAGAACCGACATTCGACGTAAGCATGGGCGCCGCGATGAACGCCACGCTGCGACTCGCACGCAACATCGTTGTTGTAGAAATTGACGCGAAATTGAATCAAATAAAGGTAAAATACGAGCGCAACGTATATGCCGAACCACAGATGATAGTGCGCATAAGTACACCTTCGATGAAAGTTCTGCGCCAGGCAATGCGGTTTCAGGATGCGGCAGACAATATGCGCAATCTGATAAAGCGTAACGAAATGAAGAACGCCATAATGCGACTTGAACACAAGCACAACACAAAGCTGGAGGCGGAAGTGCTGCAGATGTTCGGCATAGACATGCGCATTCCGGCAGACATGCAGGCAAGTCGCAAGGGCAAGAACTTCATCTGGATATCCAACGACTCGCCTACAGCGACGACAAACATCTGCATCTACACATCGGAGAACCGCGACAGCGTGATGCAGACTAACATAAAGGGCGAAACCGACGACATGTACATGACAACCGTAGAAGGCAGTGTCGCCAGAACAGAACTCACCATAGACGGAAGCGTGCGAACCGTGTGCCGCGGGCTATGGGAGATGTACGGCGACGCAATGGGCGGTCCGTTCGTGCAGCACATAATAAAGCGCAGCGACAAGCAACGCACGATAGTGGCTGAAGTTTTCGTCTTCGCACCCGGAACCAAGAAACGTAACTTGCTGCTCAACACCGAAGCAGCACTATACACAATACAACCCAAACAAAACAACAAATGGAAAACAGAAAAATCCGCGTGGCAATAACCCACGGCGATACCAATGGTATCGGATATGAGCTTATTTTTAAAACCTTTGCAGAGCCTGAAATGCTCGAGCTATGCACGCCGATCATCTACGGATCGCCAAAGATTGCGGCATATCACCGCAAAGCACTCGACATTCAGGCAAGCTTCAGTATCATCAACAAGGCAGAAGACGCTGTTGACGGACGCGTCAACCTGCTCGCTTGCTTCGACGAAGAGGTGAAGGTTGAGCTCGGACAGCCCACAAAGGAGTCGGGCGAATCGGCGCTTAAGGCTCTCGACAAGGCTATGACCGACTTCCGCAGCCAACTTTACGATGTGCTCGTAGCTTGTCCGGTTTCACTCTCCAACATGACTGCCAACGAAGTTGGCTACACATACAACGGACTGAAGGAATATGCCGAGACTTGCATAGGCGACGGAGCTAAGGGCATGAAGATTATGGTGAACGAATCGCTCCGCATCGCTCTTGCCACAAACGGTCTGGCGATAAAGGACGTTCCAGCAAACATCACAGAGGAGAACATCCTCAACAAGATTCGTACTCTGAACACCTGTCTGAAACGCGACTTCCGTCTGTCGAACCCACGCATCGGCGTGCTCGCTTTGAACCCTAAAGCAGACGGCGTTGAGGAGAAGGAAATTCTGCTGCCTGCTATCAAAAAGGCTGAGGAGGAAGGCATAACAGCTTACGGACCGTACGCTGCCGAGGACTACTTCGGCAAGAATGCGTGCGACGCATTCGACTGCACACTCGCCATGTACGACGACCAGGCTAACATTCCGTTCACCACCACAATGCAGAACAACGGCATCTATTACATATCATCACTCCCCCTCGTATGCACGGCGCCAGCACTTACTCCCGACTTCACGAATGCCGGACATGGCGTTGCCGACGAGAACGCATTGCGCCACGCTATCTATGCAGCTATCGACATCGTGCGCAACCGCGAAGAATACGAATTGCCACTTACCAATCCGCTGCCGAAGCTCTATCATGAGAAGCGTGACGAAAGCGAGAAGGTGAGATTCTCTATTCCGAAGAAGCGCGACAACAACCAGCAAGGCAACAGATAAAACCTCTGTCTGCTAAAAAAGTAGCATAAAGCTGCATCTATTTTAATAGAAATATGTAATTTTGTTACCAAATGGATACATCTGAACTGCAAAGATTAAAACAACGGTACAACATCGTAGGCAACTGCGATGCGTTGAACCGTGCTCTCGACGTCGCTAAGCAGGTGGCGTCGACAGACCTCAGTGTGCTCATTGTGGGCGAGAGCGGTGTGGGAAAAGAGATAATACCGCGACTGATACACGACAATTCTCCACGCAAACACGAGAAATACTTCGCCATCAACTGCGGCTCTATACCGGAAGGCACTATAGACAGCGAACTCTTTGGACATGAGAAGGGATCGTTCACGGGTGCAATCGGCGAGAGCGAAGGCTATTTCGGTACGGCAAACAAAGGCACTATCTTCCTCGATGAGGTCGGCGAGTTGCCAATGGCAACACAAGCACGCCTGCTGCGTGTGCTCGAAACTGGCGAATACATACGTGTGGGTGGTCAGAAGATAATGAAAACCAATGTGCGCATCGTTGCCGCAACCAACGTCAACATGCACAAGGCAATAAGCGAGGGACGTTTCCGCGAAGATCTCTACTATCGTCTGAACACCATCCCTATCCAAATGCCGCCATTGCGCGACCGTGGCAACGACATTCTCCTACTATTCAGTCTGTTCACAATGCAGATTGCGGAGAAGTATGGCATGAGCCGCATCACGCTAACCGACGAAGCGAAGGCAATAATGCTGAAATACAAGTGGCCGGGCAACGTGCGCCAGCTGAAGAACATCACTGAGCAGATGTCCGTACTCAGCACAACACGCGTGATAGACGCCGAAACGCTGAGCAAGTTCATACCGCAGGACAAGGAAAGCACACAGCTTGCCACCACAACGCCAACCGGATCGCACTCGTACGAGAGCGAACGCGAGATTCTATATAAGATTCTCTACGAGTTGAGAGGCAACGTGAGCGATCTGCGCCGCGAGATGACCAATCTGCGCAAACAGATTGACGACAACCGCACACTCGACAACTTCGCAGCTGCCCAGCAGGTACACGCTCTGCAGCCAGCCACATTCAGTCCGTATCAAGACGTGGAGGCCGAGGAGATAAGAGATGGCGTAACAACCTCTCAAAACGAACAGAACGAGAGTCTGAACCTTAGCGACATCGGTCGTCAGGTGGTAGAGAAAGCGCTCGAACGCAATGGTGGCAACCGCAAGAAGGCTGCGCAAGAGCTGGGCATCTCCGACCGCACGCTCTACAGACGCATAAAGCAATATGGACTCGACAAATAAAAAAGACATGAAACGAATCCGTACACATTATATATATATAGCACTTGTACTGATTGCATCTATAACAATTTCGGCGTGCAAGGTAAGCTACAAGTTCAACGGAGCGAGCATCGACTATACAAAGACAAAGACAATACAGATAGCCGATTTCCCAATCCGTTCAAGCTATGTATGGGGACCGATGGGACCGATGTTCAACAATCAGCTGAAGGACATGTTCGCAAGTCATACCAAGCTGAGTCAGGTTAGAAACAACGGCGACTTGAAGATTGAAGGCGAGATTACACAATACTCGCAGCGCAACAAGTCGGTATCTGCAAGCGGACAGTCAGCACAGACCGAGCTTTCGATAACCGTGAACGTGAGATTCACTAACAACGTGAATCACAGCGAGGACTTCGAGCGTCAATTCTCGTCATCCAAGTCATACGAGACAACACAAAGCCTCGCAACGGTGCAGGAGGAACTCGTAACGCAGATGATCAAGGACATCACCGAGCAGATATTCAACGCAACGGTAGCCAACTGGTAACATTAAACATTAATAAACAAAACGTAAAAAAGTGGATTTAGTACGCCTCATAAATCATCCGGAACTAATGAACAAGGAGACTCTGTACGAGCTCCGTAACTTAGTCGCGCTATATCCATACTATCAGACGGCACGAATATTGATGTTGAGGAACATGTATCTGCTGCACGATAGCGCGTTCGACGACGAGCTTCGCCGAACCGCTTTATACGTGACAGACAGAAGCATGCTATTCAAGTTGGTGGAGAGTGCACACTACGAATTCAAGAACCCGAACGAAGTTGCTGCAGACAATATGGAGACAAGTGCGGACGACGACAACCGCACTATCTCCATTATCAACAACTTCCTCGATTCCGCCCCACAGCAAGACCAACCTGACGAACCTAAGCACAAGCCCACACCGGCAGACGCTGCGGTAGATTATGTTGCATATTTGCTGAAGACGGAAAGCGAAGAAGAGAATGCGCAGGAACAGAGTCCGCAACTGAAAGGCCAGAAGCTTATCGACGACTTCATCAACAAAGACGGAGGCAAAATACAGCTGCAGGAGAAACCTACCTACAAGCCAGAACTCGAAGAAGAGAAAAAAGAAGAAAACGAAGGCGAAGACGGCTATTTCACAGAGACTTTGGCCAAGATTTATATAAAACAAGGCAGATATTCAAAGGCTCTTGAAATTATTCAGCGTTTAAATTTGAATTATCCAAAAAAAAATGCTTACTTTGCAGACCAAATCAGATTTTTAAAGAAACTTATAATAAATAACAAAAATAACAAATAGAAAAATGATTTACACATTATTCGTAATTTTCATCGTGATAGCATCCCTGCTCATGATTGGCATTGTGCTTATTCAGGAGTCAAAGGGGGGCGGTTTGGCATCAAACTTCTCGTCATCTAACGCTATCTTAGGTGTACGCAAGACCACCGACTTCGTAGAGAAAGCTACATGGGGTCTCGCAATCACAATGGTTGTCCTCAGCATCGTATGCGCTCACGTTGCTCCTGTTTCTTCAGAGGGTACAAGCGTTATGGAGAAGACTGCAACTGAAACACAGACAACAAACCCGAACACTACTCCTGGTTTCGGAGCAAGCCAGCAGCAGGCTGCACCAGCAGCAGGCGCACAGCAGGCTCCGGCTCAGCAGGCTCCAGTACAGCAGGCTCCGGCAAAGTAATTTGCAAAGAGAGACTACTGCACCAATAAGAGTAAAGGAAATTACGCCCCGTTTTAAAGCATAAAACGTCCAGAGCAATACGCTTTGGACGTTTTTTTTTGTATATAAGTATGTATAACTGTAGGTATGCGCAACTAAAACTTGAAATCTCGATTCAATAATTTTATGGAACGATGGAGTTTTAACAGCCATTTTTATGATAAAGAGAATTCTTGGCAGACAATTCACGAAAAACCACTATTGTTAAGACCTGTCTCTTATACACATCTGACGCTGCCGACGAATAGAGAGGTGTAG
>ERZ1504738.518-NODE-518-length-5894-cov-9.772735_pt1 | contig 5894 bp, 4 predicted proteins | sample MGYA00575735_ERZ1504738 | MGnify/ENA primary metagenome ERZ1504738 (study PRJEB39906, sample SAMEA3182082) | gut metagenome | biome: human; feature: gut; material: Stool; isolation source: human stools | place: Canada | collected 2012-12-04 ...
CGGCAGCGTCAGATGTGTATAAGAGACAGAGCAAGAACAGGAACTCCGTAAGAAGAGTCCGATACAGATACGCAACAAGAAGGCTTCGTTCGGGTACTTCTTCGTTGATACTTATACCGCAGGCATTGTGCTTACGGGAACAGAGATTAAGTCAATCCGTGGTGGAAAGGCTTCGCTGGTAGATTGTTATTGCGATTTCTATCAGGGCGAACTTTGGGTCAAGGGAATGAACATCTCTCCTTATTTTTATGGTTCTTTCAGCAATCATGAGGCTCGCCGCGACCGCAAGCTTCTTCTCACCAAGCGCGAATTGCGCCGTCTTGAAGAGGACAGCAAGCAGCCTGGTTTCACCATTGTTCCAACCCTCATCTTTATCGATAATCACGGTAGAGCCAAGGTGGACATAGCCCTCTGCAAGGGAAAGAAGGAGTATGACAAGCGCCAGACTCTGAAAGAAAAGGAAGACAGAAGAGAGATGGATAGAGCAATCAAGCACTTTTAGACAATGAAGAATTTAAGAGAGATTGTAAAGGAGAAAATTCTGATTCTCGATGGTGCCATGGGTACTGAGATTCAGAAGTATAATCTTACAGAAGAAGACTTCAGAGGCGAGCGGTTCCGCGATTTGCCGGGTATGATGAAAGGCAACAACGACATGCTCAACATTACTCGTCCTGATGTGATATCTGATATTTACCGACGCTACCTGGAGGCTGGCGCCGATATTATTACCGCGAATACTTTTTCGTGCCAGCGCATTTCGCAGGCTGATTATCACCTGGAGAACTGCGCCCGCGAAATGGCATTCGAGGGTGCCCGACTGGCACGTATCGAATGCGATAAGTTTTCTACGCCTGATAAACCACGCTTCGTTGCAGGAGATGTGGGACCAACCAACAAGACATGTTCCATGAGTCCGGACGTCAGCAATCCTGCCGCCCGCGAGATTACCTACGATGAGCTTTTCACCGATGTATGCGAACAGGTGGACGGACTTATCGAAGGCGGTGCTGACGTGATTCTCATCGAAACCATCTTTGATACACTCAACTGCAAGGCGATGATAGATGCAGCGCTCACCATGATGAAGAAACATGGAGTAGAGTTGCCTGTCATGATCAGTCTTACGGTAAGTGATCTGGCGGGCAGAACGCTCAGCGGTCAGACTGTAGATGCTTTCCTTGCTTCGCTTTCTCCTTATCCTATCTTCTCTGTCGGCATGAACTGTGCCTTTGGTGCTCCTCAGATGAAACCTTTCATCGAGCACATGGCTCAGGTTGCACCTTATTATATTAGTGCGCATCCTAATGCCGGTTTGCCTAACGAAATGGGCGAATATGACGAGACAGCCGAATCGATGGCTCCGCAAATAGCCGAATTCATCGATGAAGGCATCGTGAACATCATTGGCGGATGCTGCGGTACAAGTCCTGAATTCATCGCACATTACGCCCGTATAGCTGAGGGTAAGAAGCCGCATCAAGTGGTGGAGAAACCTAAGTATATGTGGCTCTCGGGATTAGACCTTCTGCAGGTCGATGATTCCGTACATTTGCCGGTTGACGCCAGCCGGTTTGTCAACGTGGGCGAACGCTGTAACGTAGCAGGTAGCAGGAAGTTCCTGCGTTTGATTAATGAAAAGAATTATGAAGAAGCCATCGGTATTGCCAGAAAGCAAGTGGCTGATGGAGCGGCTGTCGTTGACGTGAATATGGACGATGGTTTGCTCGATGCGAAAGCCGAGATGGTTAATTTCCTGAATATGATTGCTGCTGAGCCTGATATTGCGAAGGTTCCGGTGATGATCGACTCTTCCAAATGGGACGTCATCGTGGCTGGCTTGAGGTGCTGCCAGGGCAAATGTATTGTCAATTCCATCAGTTTGAAGGAGGGCGAGGAAGTGTTCCTTTCTCATGCCCGCGATGTGTTGCGCTATGGTGCGGCAGTCGTTGTGATGTGTTTTGATGAAGTGGGACAGGCTACCACTTTCGAGCGCCGCATCGAGATAGCAGAACGTGCTTATCATCTTCTGGTAGACAAGTTGGGCATGAATCCGCTCGATATCATCTTCGACCCGAACGTACTTGCCATAGCTACCGGTATGGAGGAGCATGATAATTATGCTGTTGAGTTCATCCGTGCAACGGAGTGGATTCATCAGAACCTGCCTGGTGCACATGTCAGCGGAGGTGTCAGCAACCTCTCGTTCTCATTCCGTGGCAATACTTACATCCGTGAGGCGATCCATTGTGTTTTCCTGCATCATGCCCAGCAGGTAGGTATGGATTTTGGTATTGTAAATGCCAAAGCCAGAATGGATTACAATAAAATTCCTGAAGAACAGCTTCAGCTCATCGAGGATGTGGTGCTGAATAGGAGAAAAGGTGCAGCTGATGAACTCATCGAGCTTGCGGCAGAGATAAAAGCCCAGGCTGATGCTGCCAAGGCTGCAGCTAAGGCAGGCGGTGTTGCTCCCAAGAAACCGGCTGCTCCAGAATGGCGAAAGGAGAGTGTAGAAGAACGTCTGAAGTATGCGCTGCGCAAGGGAATCACCGATTTCCTGCAGCAGGATATTGACGAAGCACTTGCCAAATATCCTCATGCAGTAAACGTAATTGAGGGTCCTCTGATGGACGGCATGAACCTGGTAGGCGAACTTTTCGGAAAAGGCGAAATGTTCTTGCCGCAGGTTGTCAAGACGGCTCGCACGATGAAATCGGCAGTTTCTATCCTTCAGCCTCATATCGAGGCAGAAAAACAGGGTGGAGCAACAACTGCCGGCAAGATTCTGATGGCAACCGTGAAGGGCGATGTTCATGATATCGGAAAGAACATCGTCTGCGTGGTTATGTCATGTAACAATTACGAAATCATCGACTTAGGTGTGATGGTTCCAGCCGAACAGATTGTACAGAAAGCTATCGATGAAAAAGTAGATGCAATCGGTTTGAGCGGACTTATCACCCCTTCGCTTGAAGAAATGGTTCATGTGGCCCGGGAAATGCAGAAAGCTGGTTTGCGCATTCCTATCATGGTAGGTGGGGCAACGACGAGCGAACTGCATGTGGCTCTGAAGATTGCGCCTGAATATGACGGACCGGTCATCTGGGTGAAGGACGCATCGCTCAATGCCGGAATCTGTGCCCGATTCCTCAACGAGGCAGAATGCCCTAAGTTTGAGGCGGAACTGAAGGAACGCTACGAGAAACTTCGCCAGAACTATCATGAAGAGCAGGCTAAGATAGCCTCGCTCTCAGAGGCAAGAAAGAACAAGCTGGAGCTGTTCTGACAAGATAAAGAATACAACGTTTTTAGGATAATTATATGATTAAAACTGTGATTTTTGATATGGGTGGTGTCATCATCACCCTCGACGAGAATGAGGCAGGCAAACGTTTCATTGAGTTGGGTATGAAGGAGTTTGCGGAGAAGATGGACCCTTATAAACAGGTTGGCTTAAACGGTCAGCTGGAAGAGGGCAAGATTTCCGAGGAGGAATACCGTCGGGAAGTGTGCAAGAAGATTGGCCGCGAGGTAACCTTCGAGGAACTGCAGCATTGCTGGCTGGGCTACATGAAGGAAATTCCAGAACGCAATCTGGTTACTCTCCGCAATCTTAAGAAGCAGGGCTACCGTGTAATCTTGCTCAGCAATACCAACCCTTATGTATCAGCCTGGGTAGACAGCGAGGCATTCTCTGCCGACGGTCATCCTATCGGCGATTATTTCGATGCGATGTATCGTTCTTATGAAGTAAAGTATATGAAGCCGGATGAGAATTTCTTCCGTTATGTCCTTTCTCAGGAGAAGATTATGCCAGAGGAGTGCCTGTTTATTGATGATGGTCCCCGTAACTGCTGTGCAGCCTCTGAACTGGGACTGTTTACTTATTGTCCGCAGAATGGAGAAGACTGGTGCGATAAGATTTATGAGCATTTGAAGTAATTATTTGTGGTGATTATTTGCACTAAAATGCAAATAATTGCCATTTTATTTTGTGCTCTGCAATAAAAAATGTACTTTTGCAGTCGCAAATATTAAATACATAATACAATGATTAAGAAGAAAAGATGGCATTGCTTGCCAGGTCAGCCTCTTACAGAGCTCGACAAGCAGGTAATGTTTTGGGAAAACAAGGGTAAACTTGTTCCTACCCGTGACTTGATTAAAACTCCAGAACAGATAGAAGGCATCCGTAAGAGTGGTGTCGTAAACACCGGTTGTCTCGATGCGGTAGCAGAGATGATTCGTCCGGGAATCAACACCCAGGAGATTGATGATCTCTGCATGCAGTATTGTAAGGATCATAATGCCATTCCTGCATGCCTCAACTACGAAGGCTATCCTAAGAGCGTTTGTACCTCTATCAACGAAGTGGTTTGCCATGGTATTCCTAAGGAAGAGGATGTGCTCGAAGAGGGCGATATCATCAATGTGGACATGACAACCATCGTAGATGGCTATTACGCTGACGCCAGCCGTATGTTCATCGTTGGCGGCAAGACTACTCCTGAAAAGGAGCAGCTGGTTCGCGTAGCCAAGGAATGTCTGGAAATCGGTATGGAGGTTGCCAAGCCATACTCGTTCGTAGGTGATATCGGTCATGCTATCGAGAAGCATTGCAAGAAGTATGGTTATGGTGTGGTTCGCGATCTTTGCGGTCATGGCGTAGGTTGCCAGTTCCATGAAGAGCCTGAGGTTCTTCACTATGGTCATAGAGGCACGGGCATGCTGCTCGTTCCGGGCATGGTATTCACCATCGAGCCAATGATTAACATGGGCACCTGGCAGGTATTCCTCGATGCCGACGATCCGTACGGATGGGAAGTAATCACCGGCGATGAGAAGCCATCTGCGCAGTGGGAGCACACGCTTGTGATGACAGAGACAGGTGTGGAGATTTTGACATATTAACGTTAAATGTTAAGAAATGAAGGATATATATATATTAGGTATAGAGAGCAGCTGCGACGATACCTCTGCTGCAGTGCTCAAGAATGGTGTGCTGCTGAGCAATGTAACCGCCTCTCAGGAGGTTCACAAAGCTTACGGCGGTGTTGTTCCGGAGTTGGCTTCCCGTGCCCACCAGCAGAATGTGGTTCCTGTCGTTGACCAGGCCATCGCGCGTGCCGGCATCAAGAAGGAAGATCTTTCTGCCGTAGCCTTCACCCGTGGTCCGGGTCTGATGGGCTCGCTTCTCGTGGGTGTAAGTTTTGCCAAGGGATTCGCCCGTTCGCTGAATATTCCGATGATTGATGTAAACCATCTGCAGGGTCATGTGATGGCTCATTTCATCAAGGAAAGCGATGATGACCAGAGTGCACCTCCATTCCCGTTCATCTGTCTTCTCGTGAGCGGTGGAAATTCGCAGATCGTAAAGGTGAATGCCTACAACGATATGGAAGTACTGGGACAGACCATCGATGATGCGGCTGGCGAGGCTATTGACAAGTGTGCCAAGGTACTGGAGTGGGGCTATCCTGGTGGTCCTGTCGTAGATAAGTATGCACGCCAGGGCAATCCGAAGGCATTCAGTTTCTCTGAGCCTCATATTCCGGGTTTGAACTACAGTTTCTCCGGTTTCAAAACCAGTTTCCTCTACAGCTTGCGCAAATGGGTGGCTGCTGATCCTGATTTTGTTGAGAAGAACAAGTACGATCTGGCTGCCAGCATAGAGTTTACCATCGTTGATATTCTGATGAAGAAACTCCGCATGGCTGTCAAGCAGACCGGCATCAAGCATGTGGCTGTAGCTGGAGGTGTGAGTGCCAATAATGGTTTGCGCAACGCTTTCCACGATCATGCCAAGCGCTTCGGCTGGACTATCTACATCCCAAAGTTCAGCTATACTACCGATAATGCGGCGATGATAGGCCTGTCTCTTATACACATCT
>ERZ1504738.523-NODE-523-length-5823-cov-6.271151_pt1 | contig 5823 bp, 3 predicted proteins | sample MGYA00575735_ERZ1504738 | MGnify/ENA primary metagenome ERZ1504738 (study PRJEB39906, sample SAMEA3182082) | gut metagenome | biome: human; feature: gut; material: Stool; isolation source: human stools | place: Canada | collected 2012-12-04 ...
CTATTCGTCGGCAGCGTCAGATGTGTATAAGAGACAGGAATATCCGTCATTCTCGATAATCACCTGGAGCGATATCGTGACGGGGTCAAGATATCCGATATTATCAAGATTCTTTTCGACCTCGGTGATTATTCCGTCCGCCCAGAGCTCCTCGCGCTCGGAGTCAGAGAGCTTATCGAACTCCCCTTTTCTCGCGCGTTCGCCATAGGACTTCTCGAAATCGTAGATGCCGTTTTTCTCCGCTTTTGATATGACATCTATCGGATAGACGGTCACGCTGACAAGGAATCTGTCGGAGCTTCGCGTTACCTCGCCGACCTCATACTTACAATGGGCATAGAGCGTTTCGAATATCTTCACCATGCGCTGATAAGTCGCGTCGGATACCTCGTCGATATTCATGCACATTTTGAAATATTCAACCTCGTCCCGGATATACTGCTGATACTGGGTTTCGCATTCTTCGGCAGTGCCGCCGACCGATTCCAGATACTCGTCGCTGTTCTCATTAAGATAGACAGAGTCGAGCGTGCCGCGGACATATGCGCCGATCTGCGAGCGCGACGCCGTACACGAGCACAGCATGAATACGCACAGCAGAACCGCCGCAAGCGCGGAGATCCTCTTAACCATTATTCAACTACTCCTATATAACCGATCAAATTATCGGAAGCTAAAGAGAAGTCTATCACAGCAAAGACCGGGCGTCAACAATATTACGTATAAACATACATTTTTTGCGGCTTTTCTGCAAATATTTTTGATAATTTATAAATGAATCCTAAAAATTACCGACACTCGAACCAATCGGGACCCGGGCGGTAGCCGTTATCCAGTCCGTGCTCGGCGCAGAACGGATGCGAGCGCAGGACGAAGCGCAGGGTATTCATCGCGCTGCGAAATATCTCCGCGCGGGTGATGCCGTCCGGCTTGCCGAGGCTTTCGAGCAGAGTCGGGTCATATTTTGCCTTGCGCGAGCCCGCTCCCGCGCCGGGCATGAGCACATCCACCTGTCCGCGCACGCGGTAAGCGTTATTGCGAAGCAGCGGGAAATCCGGGTCTTTGCTCGCGCGCATCCACCAGTCGGTCATGACGCAGCCGTCATATTCCCACTCGCCGCGCAGTATCTGCGTGCAGGTGCCGTAATGATAGTGTCCCCAGACGCCGTTTATCTTATTATAAGAAGTCATTATATTGAATGGGTGCGCGGTTTTGACGCATATCTCAAAGCCCTTGAGATAAATCTCGCGCAGAGCGCGCTCGGACACGCGCGAATCGTTATAGATACGCATGGTCTCCTGATTGTTGCAGGCGAAGTGCTTCGGGCAGGCGGAGACCCCCTGCGACTGGATACCGCGCACGACCGCCGCACCCATGGTGCCGGCGAGCAGCGGATCTTCGGAGAAATATTCAAAGTTTCTGCCGCAGAGCGGATCTCTGTGGATATTCATACCGGGGGCGAGCAGAACATCGGAGCCCTTGCGCGCCATCTCGGCACCCTCGGCAGCATACAACTCGCGGACGAGCTGCTGATTCCATGTGCTCGCGAGCAGCGTGCCGATAGGCAGGAGCGAGGCATAGCAATGGAGTCTGATGCCGGAGGGGCCGTCCGTTGCGCTGACGGGCGGCACGCCTTTTTTGCGCAGAGATTTAAGTATTCCGCCGTAAACTGCGGCGTTGCCGGGAGTGCCGAGCTTGCTGTTCATGACATAGTCGCCGCGGCAGAGAGCCTCAAGCTCAACATCATCGAGCTGAGCCGTGAAGCCCGCAAGAGTCGCTCTGTTATTGGCAACATCTTCGAGTTTTATGCCCTTGTCGCCCGTGAAATCGGGAGCTTCGGGCAGATTTTTCTCTATCTCCTCGCGGCGCGAAACGGTGCTCAACGGGACAGATTCATATGCTTTTTCTATTTTTCCCTGTTCGTCGATCGCGGCGACAAGGCGGTCGAACGCCTCTTTCGGGGCGCAGTCCGCGCGGCTCGCAAGGCGCTCGGTGACGCGAAGTTCGGGCTCTGTGTGAACGCCTATCTGCTCGCAGGAGCGCACATCGGTGCCGGCATAGATGGGATAGTCCCCCGCTTCGAGCACATAGCAGAACGCCGCGCCGGATTTGCCGGAATCATCGAATGACGCCATATTGGCGCACGGGAACGACACGACCACTCTCTGCTCCTCACCCGGCAGAAGAGTGCGCGTTTTTTCATATGCGGCAAGGCTCTTTGCCGCCTTGCCGAGCTCGCCCTGCGGCGCGCCGTAGTAGACCTCAATAACCTCTTTGCCCGCGGCACTGCCGACATTCCTGACTTTTACGGAGACTATTATTCTGTCGTCAGCCTCCATGACGGTCTTGTCGGACAGCTCGAACGAAGTGTAGCTAAGACCGAAGCCGAACGGGAACATGACCTTTTCGGGCGCGAAGGTTTCAAAATATCTGTAGCCGACGAAGATATCCTCGGCGTAGTTGTTGTATGTCTTTTTGCCAAAGTTCTTCGCCGCCGGATAGCTCTCGTAGCAATCGGCAATGGTATCGGGCAGCTTGCCGCTCGGCGAAGCTTTGCCGGAAAGAACCTCGCCAATGGCGTTTCCGCTCTCCATTCCGCCCTGCCAGACATAGAGCACCGCACCGAGCTTGTCGCCGTATTTATTCATCCACGACATATCTATAATATTGCCGCTGTTTATCAGCACGACGGTGTTTTTGAAATTCGCAGTCACCTTGTCGAGCAGCGCGGTTTCATCGTCGGTCAGATAATAGCTGCCCTTTTTGAGCGTGTTTTCCCTGTCCTCGCCTGCAGAGCGACCTATAACTACAACGGCGCAGCTACTGCGCTTTGCCGCATCGGCGACGGTCTTTTCGTCTATCTTCATCTCATCGTGATAGCGCGGCCATGCGCCCCAGAAGCCGTCGTCCGCCGGGTTCTTCTTTATCCAATCCGAGTATATCTTTTCAAGCTGCTCGTCGACTTTTATTCCCGCGTTTTTCATGCCGTCCACAAGATCGACGCAATAGGGCTTGTTGACATCGCCTCCGGAACCGTAGCCGACGAAGAAATAGTCCCTTTGGATCCTGCCGAAGATGCAGACGTTCTCATCTTTTTCTATCGGCAGCACGCCATTGTTTTTGAGCATGACTATGCCCTCTTCGGCGGCAATTCTTGCAATCGACTTCATCTCCTCCGGAGTATCGGGCGAGCCGAGCTCGCCTTTGCTCAGGCCCTGCGCGGTTGCGGAAGTAATCAAATTGACTGCTTTTGAAAAAATTCTGCGTACTTTGTTGCTCATTGTATTATCTCCTATTCGGCTGTTATTTACGTTTCATTGCGCGTATCTTCGCCTTGTCCTGCGGCGTGACGCGATAAGATTCAGTTATCTTCTGAAGCGACTTGTTAAAAGTGAAATCGTCGAGGCGGTTATCTTCGAGATACTGCCATGTCTTTTCCGGCGCATGGATGAAGAACACGGAGACCGCCCACGCGACCGCCATCTTCACATAGTAGTCGTCATTGGTTATCGCATCAAACTTCTCGAAGGCGCGGGCGACGTATTCATCGTTCGAGAAATAATCGAGCGCCGCGACGACCGCAAAGCGGATATCATAGGGCTTATCGGAATCAAAATACGGCTGCAAAAACTCCCAGACACGCTCCCTGTCTTTTTTGAAAAACTTGAGGCTGTTCACGAAGCTGTCGCATACAGACCAATTATCTATCTCCGGCACAAAATCCGCCACCGCTTTCAGATGCTCTTCGAACGGCAGATCGGCACTTGCAATAACGAATCCGCGCACAAGCTTTTCTTCAAACATATCGCCCTGCGGGAGATCGGGCATAACGCCCTTGGGGCTTTCTTTTTTTATCCGCGCCGCGACCGCTCTCAGCTGTGGCAGGCGCACGCCGATCATCTTGCTCTTGTCGACATTTGGCAGGAGCGACAAGCCGAACTCCCTGTACTTTTCATCTCTGAGCTGTTCGAGCTCATTTCTTATATCCATATCGTCCTCCGTCGAGATACTTATATGATTTTAACATATATAACACGCTTTTTCCATATTCAAGACCAAAAATTAGGCAAATGCGCATAAAATTTTTGACTTTTGCGGCGCAATATTGTATAATGATTTCAGCATTTTCTCGCATACGCAAAATGAAAGGAGTCATGAGATGAAGAAAACCAATTTCAAGCGTATTCTCTCGTTCTTCCTCGCCGCAGTGATGCTCTTCGGGATGCTTCCCGCAGTCTTCGCGCAGGACGCGGACACGAAGGACGTTGACTACGCGATAACAAACCCCTACGCCACGGTTGACTGGAAAAACTACGGTCAATACAAGGCGAGCCTGCACAACCACAGCATAGTTTCAGACGGCGACAACGATTTCAGATATGTCATCGAGACCTATTATTCAATGGGCTATGACATTCTCGCGATAACCGATCACGGCACCGTTGACAGGGGCTGGACAGAGCCGAACTATGTTCCCGCGCTCCAGCTCGCGCTCGGATTCAGACGCGAGAACGGCTTCGAGAAGCCGACGGGACTGACTCAGGGGCGCTACAATCAGATAACCTCCGGCAGCGACAGAGGCGGCCGCGGAATGCTCCGCGTCCCCTACGGCATCGAGAACAACCCGACTTCGTTCAACAACTCGCATGTCAACTCCTGGTTCGTTGACTACGGCAACGGTGTCCTTGGCGGCACGAGCGACTACGAGACTCCGATAAAGAACGTTGAAGCGCTCGGCGGTCTTTCGGTCATCAACCACCCCGGCGAATACACGGGCGCGCGCAACGAAAAGGATTTCGACAAGGCTTATAACGAAGACTACGACTATGACATAAACAAGTTCGCCCGTCTGCTCAAGATGTATCCCTCCTGCCTCGGCATCGATGTCAACTCCAAGGGCGACTACCGCACCCGCCACGACCGCAAGCTCTGGGATATCCTGCTCCAGAAGGTCGTACCCTCAGGGCGCAACGTCTTTGCTTTTGCAAGCTCCGACGCACATCGCCTCTCCGCCATGGACAACGGCTGGACGATAATGCTCATGCCCTCGAACACGGTCGATAACCTCAAGGAGTGCATGAAGCAGGGCGCGTTCTTCGCGGGAAGCAGATATATAAAGAATACCCCCGAGCTCGAACAGTTCAGCAAGGAAGTCGGATATAATGTCGCAGACGAGAACGGTCAGTGGTACGCATCGCCCGATCTTGTTCAGCCGGTGATAACAAACATCGCCGTTGACGACAAGGAGGACACGATAGCGATAACCGCAGAGAACTATCTGACGATTCACTGGATAGCGGACGGCAAGGTCATTCATGTCGGCTCCGAGATCGACCTCGACGACTACTCCGACGAGATAGGCAGCTATGTCCGCGCCGAGGTTTTCGGTGAGGGCGGCATCCTCTACACCCAGGCGTTCACCCTCGACTACGACGGCGCACCGGAGGCGGAGAACAAGTTCTTCTTCGACTGGGGCAATGTAGTCAAGCTTTTCGCCGACACGATTCTCTACGTATGCGGAAAGAGCGAGCTGTTCTGCAAAATCTGGTTCGCGCTGACCCACAACGACGCGTTCGCAAAGTAAGTTAATAAAAAGCGGCGGCAAGCCTTGAGTGGTTTGCCGCCGCTTTTTTGTTTGGTTATGACTCTTTTTCGTCTTTGTTTTTCATCTGCTTTTCAATCGACTCGCGCCATTTGCGTGTCTTTATCATCTGAGCGCGTCTGCTCCAGATGATATAAATGAGCACCGGAGCGATAATAGTCGCCGCCTCATACCTGTCTCTTATACACATCTGACGCTGCCGACGAATAGAGAGGTGTAGA
>ERZ1504738.556-NODE-556-length-5373-cov-6.427980_pt1 | contig 5373 bp, 2 predicted proteins | sample MGYA00575735_ERZ1504738 | MGnify/ENA primary metagenome ERZ1504738 (study PRJEB39906, sample SAMEA3182082) | gut metagenome | biome: human; feature: gut; material: Stool; isolation source: human stools | place: Canada | collected 2012-12-04 ...
CCTCTCTATTCGTCGGCAGCGTCAGATGTGTATAAGAGACAGGAAGGGAGCGGTGATAATCCTGAAAAGAATCTTGAAGAAGCCATCCTTTTTCTCAACCGTTACGGTGAAATCGGATGAGGCTATGATATTGCCGTCATCGTCAACGAGAGTCATCGTTATTGTCGCGGTACCCTCTTTAATACCGGTCAGCTCGCCTTTGTTAGGCTCGACAGTAACGACGCTCGGGTCCGAGCTGCTCCATCTATAATGATAATCGACATAGTCTTCCTGTATCACAGGAGTGTATATCAGCTTTTCTCCGACCTTTATGGTAGTACCGCCGTCGCCGAAGTCAATGACCTGAACCGTGTCTATCTCAACCTCGGCTGAGAGGTTCGATGCTGTATCCGTGACGCTTATTGTCACGGTGCCGACGGAGAGAGCCTTGACAAGTCCGTTTTCGTCAACCGAAGCGACGGACGGATCGGAGGATGTCCACACGAGATCGGGCAGCGACGCGCCGTCGGGCTGCGCAGCGGCAACGAGCTGATACGAGCCGCCGACGGGGATGGGAGAAGTGGGAGCCGCAAGAGTTATGCCGGTGGCGACGTTGGATTTACCGACAATGACATATTCGCTGAAATGGGTAGTCACGAACATCATCTTGCCGTTTCCGACGGGATATGCCTTCATATCGGTATATTTTCCGTTGCTCTCTCTTCTGAAAATCTTGACGCTGGACGGAAGCATACCGGCAGGAATCTCTATTTCAACGGTAGCCTGCATTTCCGTTCCGATTTTTTTGCCGTTTTTCATCAGCGCGATTTCATGAATCTCAAAAATGTTGTCCGGGCTTATCTGGAACTCTTTTTCAAGTTCGCCTTTTATAAGCTGCTTTCTCTGCATATCACAGATAACATAGTGCGAAAGGACGGTATCTTCATCGATAACATCGGATACGACTTTCAGTTTATCTTTTGCCACAAATCCGTCCTTGCCGTCACGTTTGAACTGTATCGTAGTAACACCGCTTAAGGGGTTCAGAACGGTAGAGTATACTATCTGATTGCAGAGATCGCAGCCGGAGCCAAGCTTGAAGAAAACATCGGCTACTTTAAGGCTGCTTGAAAGAGTGCTCTCTTTTATTCCGGTTTCTATGATTTTAGCTATCACAATATTTTTTATTGCATCTTTTACATTGCTCTTGAGCACAGACCACACAGCATCGATGAAAAGGTCTGCAAAATCTTCACCGGCCTCGTCACACATACGTTTGAGCATTTCATGGGCAAACTCGGCGTTGTTATAGATTATCTGCGGAGCCAGCTTTTTGGTGATTCCGGTTCCGAGCTCTTCCATTATACTATTAAGGAACTTGTCCTTGTCCGGTATGGATTTCAGAATAGCCTGAGTGATATTCTTGGCGATTTTGTCGGAATCCTTGTTGCTGACATCGCCAATAGCATTTGTGCTCTTCAAATATCCCAAGACCGCATCGGTGCATATGCCGACGATATTATAAGCCATGGTCATATTGCAGGAGTATATATCGTTTGAAATAGTGATATATCCGTCTGCCGGGACTTCTATTGACGCTTCGGTCAATGTCGAGTTGAGAGAAGACCTGTAGGTATAGAGATCGCCCGTCATTCCCTGACAGAAGCCTTTGCCGAGGATGCCGAAGAAGCTGCCCCAATCGGTCGGGAAATTCGTGTGCTTTGTTATTATCTGCGAGTCGTATATATCTCCGTTGGCTTTGTGCGCAACAAGCGCTGCGGCTGTACCTGAGGAGTTATAGATATTCATTGTGACCTTATATTTGTCGATACTCTCGTCGTAAACATATCTGAAGTTTTCAACCGTCAGGTCTGAGCGGTTAAAGTTAGTACCCATTTTCTTGTTTGAGACGGGAACGGAATCGGCGAGATAATCGACACTCTCGGGATAGACATTTATTCTGAACTCGTTATATGTATCGGGGTCTTCGCTGCTGAGAGAAATGTTTATCTGACCGCTGCTTTTTGCCTTTATCTCAAGCTCTATCGACTTCTCGTTGTTCTTCCTCGAAACAACATCGTAGGCGGCAGTGCCGGAAATCTTGCAGGTGGAGCTGCCTATCGGCAGCTGATCTCCGTTGCAGTCATAGAGATATATAATAAATTTTGAGGTGTCGCCGCTTTTCATCGAGGTGACGGACGAATCGGGCGAGGTCATGCAGAACGCCGACTGTATCGTGAGCTTGCAGGAGGCGGAATACTTTTTGTCCGAGGTTGAAACCGTTATAACGGTATCGCCGACGCAGACCGGGTTGATGACGCCGGAGGCTCTGTCCACGACTGCGACATTCGGGTTTGAAGAAGTCCAGACGAGGTCGGATTTTTCATATTCCGAGTTATTTCTGATGCTCGCGTAGAGATACGGGCAGACATTGTTGCTCACGGTCATCTCGCTGCGATTGAGGGAGAGGACAGAGTCATCAATCCAGTTATAGTGGATAGTGGCGTTGAGCAGACGGCCGTTGCATTCGCCAATACTTATAGCTTTCCACTCATCTTTTGAGCCGGTGTAGTAGACGTCTTTGAGGCCGGTGCAGTCCTGGAAAGCCCAGTCTCCGATGCTTGTTACGCTGTTGGGGATTGTTATGCTTGTGAGGCCGGTGCAATACCAGAAAGCATATTTTCCGATGCTTGTTACGCTGTTGGGGATCGTTATGCTTGTGAGGCCGCTGCAACCGTTGAAAGCCATGTATCCGATGCCTGTTACGCTGTTGGGGATTGTTATGCTTGTGAGGCCGGTGCAGCCCTGGAAAGCATAATTTCCGATGCCTGTTACGCTGTTGGGGATCGTTATGCTTGTGAGGTCGGTGCAACCGTCGAAAGCCCCGTCTCCGATGCTTGTTACGCTGTTGGGGATGGTTATGCTTGTGAGGCCGGTGCAACCGTAGAAAGCAGAGTCTCCGATGCTTGTTACGCTGTTGGGGATGGTTATGCTTGTGAGGCCGGTGCAACCGTCGAAAGCAGAGTCTCCGATGCTTGTTACGCTGTTGGGGATTGTTATGCTTGTGAGGCCGGTGCAACCGTTGAAAGCCCAGCTTCCGATGCTTGTTACGCTGTCGGGGATTGTATATGAAGTCTGAGATTTTCCTTCGGGATATCTTATTAATTCGGTCTTTTTCTTGTTAAACAGAACACCGTTATTGTCGGAATAATAATTATTTCCACTTGTAACATTAATGCTTGTTAGGCCGGTGCAACCGTCGAAAGCCGTGACTCCGATGCTTGTTACGCTGTTGGGGATCGTTATGCTTGTGAGGCCGGTGCAACCGTCGAAAGCCGAGTTTCCGATGCTTGTTACGCTGTTGGGGATCGTTATGCTTGTGAGGCCGGTGCAATCTTCGAAAGCCGCGTATCCGATGCTTGTTACGCTGTTGGGGATCGTTATGCTTGTGAGGCCGGTGCAACCTAAGAAAGCCGCACCTTCGATGCTTGTGACCGACTTTCCGTCAATTTCAGACGGTATTGTTATTGCGCCCTTTGCCGATTTGTCACAGCCGGTTATGGTGACCTTGTTGTCCGAGCTGAACACATAAGTGTATATATCATATGTTGCCGCTTCGGCTTTGGGCGCGAAAAGGCTTGCCCAATCAACGCCCGCAAGCTCGTTCAAGGGCGCGACGCCGAGCACCATAATGAGTGCAAGGGTCAGAGCCAAAAGCGACTTGAAAATGTTTTTCCGTTTTGTTTTCATGTTTTTTGCCTCCGTTTTATTTTTTACGGCAGTGCCGTTTTATACCTTAGTTGTGGGGTGCGGGTCAATATATTTTGTGCGGACTTCGCGGGCGGATGATATCCGCCCCTACCGCATAACTTTGAGCGAAGCGAAACAACCCCTCAGTCTTGGCTTCGCCAATCCAGCTCCCCTGCAGGGGAGCCTATGGCGGTGTGATTTTGTGCGCTTTATACGCCGTCGGAATTTCTTCAAATATATAATAGCACTCTTATTTTTCTTGTCAACAGAAATGGAACGAAACGCATTTAAAGCGGTATGAACGCGACGTTTGATTCTTAAATGCAAATCAGATGACCGCTATCTCGTCTGTGTATTCCGCTCCGCACGGCATTATCGACGGCAGAGCGAGAGAGAACAGGTCGGCGGCGCGCTCTTCGATTGAAGAGATACGTTTTGCGCGTTCGCCGAGCTTTTTTATATCCGCCGCGCGCATAACTATAGGCAGCTTTGCGCTCGAACGCATGGCGCGCAGCTTTTCGCGGCCTATCGCATTGAAACCGAGCACTCTGATATACGGCGGTATGCCCTCGCAGTCGGACGCTTCGATACCGAGCAAAAGCGCCGCAACGGCGCGCCTTATCCGCGCATGGGAATAGCGCTTCGTCTTTGTGAGCGAATAGAGCTCCTCGAGCGAGGAGGCGCTGCGCGAGGCGGAATATATGCGATTTTCGAGCCCCTCGGAGATATCCGGCACTGTGGCTATTTTTTCTGGCGTTGAGATACGCAGGCACGCGAGGACGGCTTTTTCGAGAGCGTTGATATCCGCCGGCGCTCTGCCCGCCTCTATCTCCGCTTTGAGTATCGCGGCGGCACTTTCGGGCATGAGATCGGCAAAACCCTCGCCCGCTCTCACTCTGGAGCGTATAAGCGACGCGCTCGCAAAGGAGTTCACCGCTTCGCCGCTGTCGTGACCCGCTCCCTCGCGCTTGACGGCGAACGGAGCGAGCTCGGATTTGAGCGTATCTATCGCGCGTATATATTCAACGGCGAGCGTGTCATTGGGCGACGAGAGCACGGACGCTACTCGCGGGTCAAGCTCCTCGACGGCGCGCTGTCTCGCCGAGGCGAAGCTCACTCCCGAGAGCAGGTTTGCCCGCAGGCTTTCGCGCACGGTGTAGTCGTCAACGGCGCGGGACGCGGCTCTGAGCAGAGTGACGTCGGCGCACTCGCTGCCGAAGCTCAAAGTGTCCACGCAGCCCATGGCGTCGAGCAGCCCGACGGCACCTCTCGCAAAGGTCTGCGCTGCGGCGCACGCCCACGGGACAGGAAGCGAAACGACAAGATCCGCGCCGTTCATAAGCGCCATACGTGCGCGGGCGTTCGGGTGCATGAGCGCAGTCTCACCGCGCTGGACAAACCAGCTGCTCATCACGCACACAACCGCCGACGCGCCGTTTTCGCGCGTGCGGGCTATATGATATGCGTGGCCGTTATGGAACGGATTATATTCGGCAACGATGCCTGCGGTGCTCATCGGATTCACTCCTTTTCCGTTTTTCGACAATAAGGCAGGGGAATTCTGCAAGAACTGCTTGAAAAATCATTTTATAATATATATAATCTGTCTCTTATACACATCTGACGCTGCCGAGAATAGAGAGG
>ERZ1504738.561-NODE-561-length-5279-cov-5.657734_pt1 | contig 5279 bp, 7 predicted proteins | sample MGYA00575735_ERZ1504738 | MGnify/ENA primary metagenome ERZ1504738 (study PRJEB39906, sample SAMEA3182082) | gut metagenome | biome: human; feature: gut; material: Stool; isolation source: human stools | place: Canada | collected 2012-12-04 ...
CCTCTCTATTCGTCGGCAGCGTCAGATGTGTATAAGAGACAGGAGCGGGCGTTTCGACGGAGAGCGGGATACCCGATTTCAGAAGCGTTGACGGGCTGTATAATCAGAAATATGACTACCCGCCCGAGCAAATGCTCAGCCACACTTTCTTTGAGCGCAAGACGGAGGATTTCTACAGATTCTATCGCGATAAAATACTTTCATATGCCGTCTCGGCAAAGCCGAACGCCGCGCACAGAAAGCTCGCCGAGCTTGAAGAGAGGGGCATACTCTCGGCGGTCGTGACCCAGAACATAGACGGTCTGCATCAGGCAGCGGGGAGCAAAAATGTGTTTGAACTGCACGGCAGCGTGCTCAGAAACTACTGCACGCGATGCGGCAGGAGCTTTGATATTGACTATATGATAAACAGCGAAGGCGTGCCGCACTGCTCCTGCGGCGGGGTGATAAAGCCCGATGTCGTGCTCTATGAAGAGGCTCTTGACGACGAAACGGTGCGCGGCGCGGTCAGCGCGATAGCCTCAGCCGACACGCTGATAATCGCGGGGACGAGCATGGTTGTCTACCCCGCGGCGGGGCTTGTGAACTACTTCAACGGCAAACATCTTGTAGTTATCAATATGAGCCCGACTTCGGCGGATTCGCGAGCCGATCTATTGATCTGCGGCAAGGTCGGCGAAGTGCTCGGAGGGGTAGATATATGAAAAACAATTTCAAAAGCGGGCTGCAAAAGGCGCTCGACGAGCTTGAAAGTATAACCCCGCTCAAGCCTTTTAATTGCGGAAAGCTCTGCTCGGCGCGCTGCTGCTCCGGCGGGGACAATGACGGCATGGGTCTGTTCCCGGGCGAAAAAGAGTTGCTCGAAAGCAGCATGGATTTTGAAATAAGTGATTCCGAGGGCAACTTCGGCGAGCCTGTTGTCGTCTGCCGCGGCGGCTGCGACAGGCGCAAAAGACCGCTTGCGTGCAGGATATTCCCGCTGTTTCCGCTCACGGTCGAGCGCGAAAATGAAATTGTTATAGTGCCTGTGCCCGACCCGCGCGCGGGTATGTGTCCGCTGCTCCGCTGCCCGGAGAAAATCGACCGAAGGTTTTACAGAGCCGTGCGCCGTGCCGGGGAATATCTTATGCGAGACGAAGATACCCGCAAATATCTCCTTGAACTCAGCGGAGAGATAACAGATATCGCCGAGCTTGCGGAGAAGCTGTAAAACAGGGCTTAAAAAATTTTATTGATTCTATTTTTTACATAGCGGGTTAAACCCCTCAGTCTTGGCTTTGCCAATCCAGCTCCCCTGCAGGGGAGCCACGCGGGCAGTGTATATCATTTGATTATAGTAGGACGCGAAGGCATAGGGTGAATTATACAATTTCATATCGTGCTGCTGTCGCGGTAGCGGTGCGTCGAGTCGCCGCACCCTACAAGTGCGTATCAATAAAATCGTGTGATTTCGCGGGTGGATGATATCCGCCAATACTTACTTTGAACGAAGTGACTGAGGGGTTCAAACGAAAGCCGGATTCGATATCAATTCAGTTCGGAAACGGCGGCTTTTTATTTGCTCGGCAGCGATGTGTCACCCTCTTGCTTTCAACTTTAAAATTAGCCGATAATATCATGATTTAAAAAATATCGTCCTGCGCTATTGACTCTTATTTTGCTTGTGCTATAATAAAAATGTCACAAGGTGACCGACGGTCAGCAAAAGTGTGGAGGCGCGGAATGAAAAGCAACGACGAACGCATCAAAACTCTTGAAAAATTCAATATAATCGGACGGAAAAAACGCCCCGTTGCCGCGGTGCTGCTTTTACTGTTGACGGCTGTGTTTATTGTGCTCGGCATTGTCGTTCCGTCGTTTGCAATAGTTGTAGTGATAGTGCCGATAACCTCGGCGATATTCTTCTATCTCGCCGCCGCCGTGTTTCTTTCCTTGTCTATAGCTATGTTCAAGGGTGTGGATACGGTGCGCTGCCCGTACTGCGGCGCGGAATATTATCTCACGCCGGACAGGAGTCATCTGCATTGCAAAAAATGCGGCAAGGACAGCTGCAGGGGATAAAGCAAAATAAAAATCAACCACCGCAAGGATTTTTCCTTGCGGCGGTTTGCTATACAATAATATATTTTAATATTTTAAATATATCTTATTTTATGCATATCTTATTTTATGCCTGCGGCTCCCTTGAGGGCATTGACCTTGTCGGTGTGCTCCCAAGGCAGGTCGATATCGGTTCTGCCGACATGGCCGAGAGCGGCTACCTGACGATAAATCGGGCGGCGGAGGTCGAGCTCCTTGATTATCGAAGCCGGGCGGAGATCAAAGACCTCGTTCGCGGCGGCGGCTATCTCGGAGTCGGGGATAATGCCGGTGCCGAAGCTGTCAACAAAAACGGAGACGGGCTCGTCAACGCCGATGGCGTAGGCGATTTCAACTTCGCACTTGTCTGCAAGACCTGCGGCGACGATGTTCTTCGCCATGTATCTTGCGGCATATGCTGCGGAGCGGTCGACCTTTGTCGGGTCCTTGCCGGAGAATGCGCCGCCGCCGTGGCGTGAATATCCGCCGTAGGTGTCAACGATTATCTTTCTGCCGGTGAGGCCGCTGTCGCCCTGAGGACCGCCGGTGACAAAGCGTCCGGTGGGGTTGATGAATATCTTCGTCTTGTCGTCCATCATGTCTGCGGGAATGATCTCGCGGATAACATTCTTTTCGATGTCGCGGCGAAGCGTCTCGGTCTCGATATATGCGGCGTGCTGCGAGGATACGACAACAGCGTCGATTCTTACGGGAGTGCCGTCCTCGGCATATTCGACCGTGACCTGAGTTTTTCCGTCGGGTCTGAGATAGGGGAGAGTGCCGTCCGCGCGGACTTTCGTCAGCTGAGCGGCGAGCTTATGGGCGAGCGAGATGGGCAGGGGCATAAGCTCCGGAGTCTCGCGGCACGCATAGCCGAACATCATTCCCTGGTCGCCCGCGCCCTGACGGTCAACGCCGAGGGCGATGTCGGGGGACTGCTTGTCTATAGTTGTAAGTATAGCGCAGGTGTGGCCGTCGAAGCCCTTTTCGGGGCTGTCATAGCCGATGTCGCAGATGACCTGGCGCGCTATCGAGGGGATGTCTATCTTCGCGCTCGTGGTTATCTCGCCCATTATCATGACCATGCCGGTCGTGCAGCAGCACTCGCAGGCAACTCTGCCGTTCTTGTCCTCGGCGAGGATAGCGTCGAGGACTGCGTCGGAGATCTGGTCGCAGATCTTATCGGGATGTCCGCCCGTTACGGATTCGGATGTGAAAAAGTAGTTTGCCATGTTTTTGTCCTCCTTCTGACAAATAAAAAAAGCGCTTGGCGAAACCGCTAAGCACTTCTGGACGATACGGAATTTTTCCGCCGCCGGCCTTATCTTCCGGTCTGCACCGCAGGATTTAGCACCTTGAATAATCAGGTTGCCGGGCTTCACAGGGCCTGTTCCCTCAGCCGCTCTTAATAAGGAAATATTAAATTTCGACAGCTATTCTACTCTTTCGTATACACTTTGTCAATAGCCTTAAAAAACATTCGGCTTGAAAATTATTGTAAGTATTACTATCGGTTTGATTTTTGCCGATATATGCGGTATAATATGAGCCTGTCATGAACTGACGAAACGCAGACTATACTTTTATATATAATATTGCCTGCGCCGCGAAAAATAAAATCAAAAAACACTTGCATTGTCCGGCACTTTGTGCTAAAATATCTAAGCATTTGTTATCCGTCACAGCTTCGATGACGGGGTTTAATGCCGAAGCGGCATGGCCGCACCACATTAAAGCGGGCGCTCCTCTTTCATCTAATTTGTTACGAACGTCTGAAAATCAACGGAGGAATATAAAATGGACGCACTCAAAGTTATTGCACAGGATTCGCTTAAGACAGGCGACGAGATCCCCCAGATCAAGATCGGCGACACCGTAAAGGTTTCCGTTAAGATCCGCGAGGGCGAGAGAGAAAGAATTCAGGCTTTCGAAGGAACCGTTATTGCCCGCAAGGGTTCGGGCGTTTCCGAGACCTTCACCGTTCGCAGAGTTTCCTACGGTGTCGGCGTCGAGAGAGTCTTCCCGGTACATTCACCCAACGTTGCTAAGGTTGAGCTCATCAGAAGCGGTAAGGTTCGCAGAAGCAAGCTCTATTACCTCAGAGACAGAGTCGGTAAGGCCGCAAGAGTTAAGAGCCAGGTCAAATAATTGTGCGAATGAGGGTGTAACATTTATTTGTTACACCTTTTTTCACTTTAAACGGGGTTTGCAGGGCAATGCGCAGAGTCGAGGAATATTGGTTCAAATTTGAATATCCTGCCGCACTCTCGCGGGAGGCAGACAGCGGAGAAGAGCTGCCCGAGCGGAATCAAAAGCTATGGGGCATAGTATATGACGTGGTTGCCACGCTTGAGTCGGCTGTTATTATACTCATGCTGTTCTTTTCGCTGATGTTCAGACCCGCCGCAGTTATCGGCGACTCAATGCTTCCGAGCTTCAGCGGCGGCGACAGGGTCGCGTGCATACATAGCTTTTCCGGCTACGAGCGCGGCGATGTTATAATAATCTCCCACGCCACGCGCAAGGATGAGTCGATAATAAAGCGCGTTATCGCGGTCGGCGGCGACACGGTAGATATAGATTTCTATAAAGGCACCGTCAGCGTCAACGGTCAGGTGCTCGACGAGCCGTATGTGAACACTCCGACGAATCTGAGCTACGATATGACTTTTCCCGTGACCGTTCCCGAGGGCAAGATTTTTGTGCTCGGAGATAACAGGAACGATTCCCTCGATTCGCGTTCGACTGATATCGGTTTTATAAACGAGAACAAGGTTCTCGGCAAGGTCGTTTTCAGGTTCTACCCGTTTGACAAGATTGAAATAATCAAAAACTGAGCCGTGAGGCTTGAGATTTGAAGGCGGACTGTTATGCAGGAAAATAATGAACTTCAAATGAATACGGAAGAGCAGGCTGACTTTAAAAAGCAGCCGAAGAATTCAAAGACGGTCAGCAATATCTATGATATAGTCTCCGTCGTTGTGTCGGCGGTCGCGGTGATTGCCATTGTTTTCACTTTTGTGACCCGCGTGCTCGTCGTCTCCGGCGCGTCGATGAACCCGACGCTCAATAACGGCGATACCGTGGCGATAAGCTCGCTCAAGCGCTCGTTTGACTACGGCGACATAGTTATCGTTGCCCAGCCCAACGTCTGTCTCTTATACACATCTGACGCTGCCGACGAATAGAGAGGTGTAGAT
>ERZ1504738.569-NODE-569-length-5247-cov-6.910439_pt1 | contig 5247 bp, 5 predicted proteins | sample MGYA00575735_ERZ1504738 | MGnify/ENA primary metagenome ERZ1504738 (study PRJEB39906, sample SAMEA3182082) | gut metagenome | biome: human; feature: gut; material: Stool; isolation source: human stools | place: Canada | collected 2012-12-04 ...
CGGCAGCGTCAGATGTGTATAAGAGACAGGACATATACTGCGTTGCCTGCTCGGGATGGAACGATCCGTCCAAGCAGCAGGTTGAAATGAAATTGTTAAGCTGGTCGAGCGGACCTGTGACTTTAACAAGCTTCATTTTTGCAACTGCCAAGGTTTATCACCGTCCTTTTAAACTCTTAAAAAGCTGTCAGTCGCCCACGCCGATCAGAAACCGGCTTATTTCTTCGGGCGGAATATTATATCTTATACCCTCAATAATGTGGGTAAGATTTTCTGCTTCATTCTCCGCGAGCGCGACATAACTCATCATCACGACGCTCGGGAAGGTTGAAAACCGCACAAGCCCTTTCGCGCGGTCATATCTGAGCTTTGCACTCACCTGCTCGACAGATTTGTCACCCCGCTCGGCAAACGCGGCATACGCCGTGCCTTTGAGCGTTTGGAGAGCCTTTTCGGCATCCGGCGCTTCCATAAATCCTGTCAGCGCTTTCTCATCGAGCGTTCCGCCGGGCATCAGCATCGTGGTGAGCACGCTCTGCGGCATATTGGTAAGACGCTTGAGCCTGTAGAGCGAGACTATATTCTCGGCATCCGTATCGAACGCGTGCATCGCGTCAAGCTCCTTGCGTTCCTTGCCCTTGTAGTTCTTTTTGATGAGCGCCTCCGCCTGCGAGTGGAGATATTTGTTGAGCGCCAGCTCCATGGCGAAATAATCGGGTCTGCCGTCGGAACCGACAGAGGCAAACGGGGCAAGAACCGCTTTATACGGTGAGCCCTCGACTGCCGCCAAAAGCAGATCAACATTTGTCGCGGTCTCAAGCGCTGCGGCGTTGAGCTCCGAGTGGCGCACGAAGAAGTCGGGCACTTTGGCGAGGTTCTTCTCCGGGTGGCGGCTGTTGAGATAGCGCACCGAATGGAGCAGCATATCAACATCGCTCAGCGTCACGAAATATTTATAAAAGCCATCGCCGATGGATTTTTCATATCTGCAGAGGGAAGCGAAGTTGTTTGAAAGATGCTCCCTGAGCAGTATTTCTATCTGCCAGCGTCTGAGCGAGCCCATTGTCACGCCCTCGAACGCGTCAGCATAGGCGGTGTGAGCCTTCAGATAAGCCGCCGCCTCGTTGACGGAACGGCAGGCGAGCAGATCGGTGTAGTTCTGCGCGGTCAGGCGTTTGCCGTACATAGCACGAGCCTTTGCGAGCACTGCGTTTGCGGCGGACGAAACTGTCATACGGCACACTTCCTTTCAAAAGAATCTGATCAGTCGGCGTTCACGGCTCTGTCGGCGAGCTCCTGCGCCCATTTTTCGCGGTTAGCCTTGCTCTGCTCGTCGAGAGTATCGGAGACTGCCTGAGCCTTCTTCTCTATCTCGTCGAGAGCCGCTTTCAGCTTTGCGTCATATTCGGATGCGGTCTTTGCTATCTCGCTGTCGGTGCGCTCCTGCTCCTCAGCTTGAATCTTCTTCGCCTGCTCGGCAAGCTCGGAATCCGCCTTGTCGAAGAACTCCTGTTCCTCCATGGTGCGCTTTCTCGCGCGCTTGTCCATATCGACTATCGTTTTAATGATGCTTTCCATAACTGCACCTCTTTTGCGCTGTTTTGGTATACATTTCCGATATACCTATTATATATACTATTTCTGCTTCTTTCAGCTACTAAATTATATCACCAACATAGCAAAAGACAATATGCAAAAATAATAAACAATCTTCATTTTTCAAATTATTTTTGTACCGCGATACAAAAATTTAACAAAGATATCAAAGTTATAAGAAAAAGTGCTTTCAAAGCACAGAGCACCCCTCCGGGAAAAGCCAGAGAAGTGCCGCAGTTTACTTTTTGATGTTATCCTCGATGAGGATTCTTATCTTCTCGGCGATGAGCGCACCGAGAGCGAAAGAATGGGAATGATAGAACTTCATGAACTTCTGACCCGCTTCGGTCTTGAAGACCCAGAGCGCCCAGCTGGGGACAGGCTTATCTATTCTGCCATTGTACTGAAGCTCGAACGGCTGAGAATAGGTCACGCCGCCGCTGCCCTTCATCTGGAAGCGGATATAGCAGCCGAGATCCTTTTCATAGTCGTTGAGGTCTATGGTGTTGCCCGTGGCGATAACTTTGCCGTCGGCTATCCACTCGATGACCCGGCAGTCGCGGGTAGGATCGGTGGCGACGGTTATCGTGTTCGCTTTTTGGTCGACTTTGATACCGGTCACGAGCGGCACATTGCCGTCGCCGTCAAAGTCGCCGACTCCGTCAGTGGTCTTGTAATATTTGCTCGCGGCAAAGAAGTTGCCGTCTTTCATCGCTTTTTTGACATTCGCTTCGTTGTTCTCGGGCAGGACGAAGAACTCGAAAGATCTGCCGACCTCGTTGAGCTTTTCGGAATCGTCATCGGCAAAAGCCCAGATATTTCTGCCCTTGGGGATAACGACCTGAAGCAGCTCATCCCAGAGCTCACGGTCGCCGCGGGTGACTCTGTCGGTGTTGTTGACTATCTCCATGCCGAGGCAGCTCGGGCAGTCGATGAATATGCCCGCGAAATAGGCTATGTAGACGTTCCAGTGAGAACGGTGCGGGAATCTGCCGGAATCGACCCAGTCGCCGACATGGTTGAGCACGGAATAGCCGCCCGCCTTTTCGATTTCAACGGGAGCGGTTCTGTAATCGTTTTCGATTCCCCACTCTCCCTGTCCGTAGGTGGTGAAATATCCGTTGACATGAGTCTTCGAGATAACAGCCATATTGCATTCGATTCCGCCGCGGATATCGGTCATGCCTCTGCCGCCGCGGTCAAGTCCCTTTGTGATGCGCTCGTAGTTTTCTTCGCTCATCGGGTAAACTTTTCTGAACTTGTTGAAAATGCCGTTCGTCTCTCGCTCACTCGTCCAGCCGTTTGTGATAACGCCGTGGTCGGTCATCGCAAGAATATCATAGTCCGCCTTATAATATTCCTCGACCATCTCGTCGAGCGTCGGGTCGCCGTCGCTCGCGTCGCAGTGTGCGTGGAGGTTTGCTTTATAAGTTTTCCATGTGTTCCAGTCAACCTGCTCATAGGGGCTGATTATCGTATAATCCGTCTCTTTCGAGCCGAACGCGAACGCCGCCGGGAAAGCGGTGAACAGCATCACAACAACCAGCGCAGCCGACAGAACGCGCTTGAAGTTCTTCTTCATTTATATATTCTCCTTAAATCAATATGCGTCGAAGAAATGATCGAAAACATTGTAGCCGAGGAAGAAATACTTGAACGCCCAGACAATGGGATTGAACTTGAAATAAGTCCAGTCGAGCACTGTAACTGTGGCGCGCAGGGCGGTCGAGAGGTCGTGGGTTCTCGGAACTCTGACATTGCCGAAGTCCTCGCCGTTTCTTCTGATAACGAAGGGCTGAGAATAGCAGATGCCGTTGTCGCCCGTGATATAGAATCTGACATAGAGATAGGGCATGTCGAGCAGATCGTCCGCGCGGAGATCGAGGGTCGCCTTGCCGCTGTCTATATCCGTCTCGCGCTTGATAACATTGCAGTTTGAGACCCAGGTTATCGAATTGAAATTCTCGCCCTCGATGCTTATCGTGTCGTTTTCGTCGTCGACGGTCACTCGGGTGACGAGCGGAGTGTCGTCGCGAAGATATGCCTCGGTGTCATAGACCTTATCCTCGTCGAAGCCGGGCATCTCTTCCATGCCGTTGAGTTCAACGCCGTTTGAATAGTGGGAGACTGCGAAGCACCAGCCGTTCTCCATACCTTTGCGGACATTCTCGTTTGTAAGCTCCGGCAGAGCCATCATGGTATAGGCGTCGTTTATCGAGCGGACATCGTGGGAATCAGAAAAAGCAAATCCCCACGGGACGACATTGTTGGGTATGGTCTTCTGGAGTATCTGATCGTAAAGTATGCGGTCGCAGCGGGTGTGCGCGTCGGTTGCGCTGTTGATGCCCATGCCGACGCTCGAGCCCTTGTTATCAAGGAAAATGCGCGCAAATTTGTTGGCATAATAATCGTCTATCTTCTGACCGACATGATCTTTGCTGTCCTTTTCGGGATAGACATACTCACCGACATGGGAGAGCATGGATATTCCGCCCTTGCGTCGCACGCCCGTCGACGGGGTCTCATAGTCGCCGTAAACGCCGGCGAGACCCTGACCGTAGTCGGCATAGTAGCCGGTCAGATGGCAGTCGCACTTCGGGGTCGCCATATTGAGCTCTATGCCCTGCGGGACATCGAGCATACCGTTGTTATGTGTTCTCGTCTGCGATGCGGCAGTGCCGGTCGTATAGGCCTTGTACTCCTCATCGGTCAGCGGATATATGGGCGCGAGCTTCGTGCGCTCATATTTGACGAGTCTTATCAGCGGCACGAGCTGTGGCTTCTGATCCCAACCCTTGTTTATCGTGCCGTGGTCGGTGAGCGCGAGGATATCGTAGTTGAGGTCATAGTGTCGCTCAACGACTTCGTGGATCGGCAGATAGCCGTCGCTCGCGTTGCTCTGGGTGTGCAGCTGAGCCTTGTATATCCCCCAGCTGTCCCAATCGACATCCGCATAAGGGTCGGTTATCTCGTAGCTTATCTCCGCAGGAGACACCTCGTTCTCCTGCGCAAAGGCGCAGAACACGAGCGAAGGCACCGCAACAAGCAGGCAGAGCAGCAGCGACAGGGTGCGTTTGAACATTGTCATTCCTCCGTATGTTAATTTTTTATTCTGTAATATAGTTTAAAACATTCGGCAAATTAAGTCAACAAAGTTAACATAAATTTCACAGCAAAATATAATTTTTTATATATTTTTTAGTCACGCTTTTCAAATTTTCCCCATGTGTTTGTTCAAATTGACATTTTTCGGTGAATTTTCGTTGACAAGTTTTGCATATTTTGATATACTCAATTTGAGATTGACTTCACTGAATTATTCCGTGAAGTCTTCTCAGGGAAAGAAAAAAGAAAAGTCAAAAAAAGAAAGGAAAAGACAATGAAAAGAAAACTTATCTCCGCCGTTGCGCTCATCATGTGCGCGATAATGTTCCTCTTCTGCGGCTGCAAGTCGAAGAAGAACGGCGACGACACAACTGCCCCCTCAGAGAGCGGTGCGGCAGTCGATGCAGTCACCGATGAGAGCACCGAACCCTCATCCGAAGAGACGACTGAGCCCGAGAAGAAAGAGCCCGCTTCCGACGCCGTCAGAAGGGTTACAGACCTGTCTCTTATACACATCTCCGAGCCCACGAGACCGTACTAGATCTC
>ERZ1504738.574-NODE-574-length-5195-cov-5.784630_pt1 | contig 5195 bp, 4 predicted proteins | sample MGYA00575735_ERZ1504738 | MGnify/ENA primary metagenome ERZ1504738 (study PRJEB39906, sample SAMEA3182082) | gut metagenome | biome: human; feature: gut; material: Stool; isolation source: human stools | place: Canada | collected 2012-12-04 ...
CCTCTCTATTCGTCGGCAGCGTCAGATGTGTATAAGAGACAGGACGATATAAGAATATGTTGGGAAGACATAAAAGTTATAGGCGAGGATGCCGTGCTCGTGTGCTACAATCAGCAGGCGTGCTGTGCGCCGCCGAGAAAAGGAGGTAGATTCTGCGACATATTCAATTCTTTTTGAAATAACTTGACAAATACTGCTTTTTATTGTATTATATTGCTACACTTTATCGGATAAAAGCTTTAAAGCGCAAAACAAAGAAAAAGCAGAGGAAGAAAAAATGGAGAACACCACCGTCTGGATAACTATCGCGGTATATGTTGCGGTTATGATAATAATCGGCATTGTATCGGGACGAAAATCAAATAGCATAGCCGATTTGACGGTCGGCGGACGAAACGCCGGAGCGTGGCTTTCGGCGCTTTCTTACGGTACGGCATATTTTTCGGCAGTTATGTTTGTCGGCTACGCCGGCGGCACGGGACTCAACTACGGTCTTTGGGGTATCGCCGCAGGAATAGGCAACGCCGTGTTCGGCTCGTGGCTCGCCTGGCGTGTGCTCGCCAGAAGAACACGCGATGTTTCAGACAGGCTCAAAATAAAAACTATGCCTCAGTTCTTTGAATTGAGATACAACAGCCGCGCCATGAAAATATTTGCCTGCATGGTTATATTTATTTTCATGATCCCGTATTCGGCGTCGGTCTATAAAGGTCTCGCGTCGGTTGCCGATGTTCTGCTCGGAATAGACGACAAAATATGCATGATAATTATTGCAGTTCTCGCCGCAGTGCTTCTTCTGCTCGGCGGATATCTCGTTCAGGCTCGCGCGGACTTTGTTCAGGGAATTGTCATGATGTTCGGAATAACGCTTCTCATAATCTTCGTCATTCGCTGCGACAGAGTCGGCGGTATAGAGGGTCTCAGAGAATACGCCAACTCGGCAGAGGGACTTCCGAAACTCGGACTCAAATCCGCAACTTCGCTCATTGCAACGGTGCTCATGACCAGCTTCGGCACATGGGGACTGCCGCAGATGATACAGAAATATTTTGGCATAAAGGACGACAAGCAGGCGAAGCGCGGCATAATAATATCCACATTTTTCGCTCTTCTTGTCGCGGGCGGAGGATATTTTATAGGCTCGCTCTGCCACAGATTCTTCACTGCCGACGAGATAGCATCATTTAAAAAGCCGGTTCAGGACTATGTCGTTCCGAATATGCTCAAGGTCGCGAATCTTCCGAATATACTGCTCGGAATCGTCCTTGTCCTGCTCATAGCAGCGTCGGTTTCGACTCTTTGCTCCATAACGCTCACTGCGAGCTCGACATTCTCCATGGACTTTGTAAAGAGTGTGCTCAAGCCCGGAATGAAAGAAAAGAAAGTAACTGTTCTCACAAAAGTTCTCTGCGTTGTGTTTATTCTCTGCTCATATGTTGTCGCAAATACAGATACGCCCATTCTTGATATGATGAGCTACTCCTGGGGTATAATTTCCGGCTCGTTCCTTGCGCCTTATGTCGTTGCGCTGTTCTGGAAGCGTATGAACAAACACGGTGCTTGGGCTGCGATGATAGGCGGTTTCTCTGTCGCGATAGTTCCTGCGATATGCAAACTGCTTGTTGAGTTCGGGGTCAACAACAGCACGGCATCAACGCTTGCGGGATTCGGACCGCTTTTCGCCTGCATAGCGATGCTCCTTTCGATCGCGCTCTGCTTCATCGTCAGCGCAATAACAGGAAAAGACGACAAGAATGTTACTGAATTATTTTATAACGGTATTGTCGAAAAAGAGTAACAGTGGTATAATTTATAGGTGATTTCCGAATACCCTGTCGAAGTATAAAAGAGGGAGACTTCAAGATGTTTTTTCAAAAGGAAATTGAAACAATGAAGCGCAGCGAGCTGGAAGCGCTGCAGCTCGAAAGACTGAAATGGACGGTTGATTACTGCTACAAAAATGTGCCGTTCTACACAAAGAAGCTTGACGAGGCGGGTATCTCCGCCGACAAGATCAAGAGCCTGAGCGATATAAAATACATACCGCCGACTACAAAAGCCGATTTGCGCGACAACTATCCGTTCGGTCTGTTCGCAAGACCGATGAAAGAGATGGTGCGTATTCACGCTTCGTCCGGCACAACAGGTAAGCCCACAGTCGTTGGATATACGAAGCACGACCTTGATCTGTGGTCGGACTGCGTTGCCCGTATTGCCGCCGCAGCAGGCGCTACCGACGAAGATATCGTTCAGATATCTTTCGGTTACGGCATGTTCACGGGTGCTCTGGGTCTTCATTACGGACTTGAAAAGCTCGGCGCAACAGTCGTTCCCAATTCGAGCGGAAACACCGAAAAGGCGCTGATGTATATGCGCGATTTCGGCACTACCGCGCTCGTTGCAACTCCGTCATATGCGCTTTATATGTGCGAAACGGCAAAAGAGCTCGACTATCCGATGAGCGACTACAAGCTTCGCCTCGGTCTGTTCGGCTCTGAGGGCTGCACACCCGAGATGAGAACCCAGATTGAAAAGGGCTGGGGACTGTTCGCCACAGACAACTACGGCATGAGCGAGCTTATGGGTCCCGGCGTTTCCGGCGAATGCGAGGAGCGCGACGGACTGCATTTCTGCGAAGACTATTTCTATCCCGAGATAGTCGACCCCGAAACGCTCGAACCTCTTGCCGAGGGCGAGACAGGCGAACTGCTTGTGACTACGCTGACAAAAGAGGGACTTCCTCTGCTCAGATACAGAACCCGCGACATCACAAGACTCAACTATTCTCCCTGCAAATGCGGAAGAACAGGCGTCAGGATGGACAAGGTCAAGGGCAGAAGCGACGATATGCTAAAAATACGCGGCGTGAACGTGTTCCCGTCGCAGATTGAAAGCGTGCTTATCGGCACGGAGCAGATCGGCGCAAACTATCAGCTGGTTGTCCGCCGCGAGGGATTTTCAGATACACTTGAAGTCCGCGTTGAGCTTGTTGACGCATCTCTGCTTGAGAGCTACGGCGAAATCGAGCGGCTTCAGAAGAAGATAATGCACAATCTCCAGACCACTCTTGGTATCCAGTGCAAGGTCAGCCTGCTTGAGCCCAAGACACTCGAGAGATTTGTCGGCAAGGCGCACAGAGTTGTTGATTTGAGAAACGAGAAGAAATAAATCCGGAGGCAAAAAATGAGAAAGTTACTTTTAGGAAACGAGGCCGTCGCAAGAGGCCTTTACGAAGCCGGATGCCGTGTTGCATCGAGCTATCCCGGCACCCCGAGCACCGAGGTGACGGAGAGCGCGGCTAAATATGACGAGATATACTGCGAATGGGCGCCGAACGAAAAGGTCGCTATGGAGACCGCAGGCGGCGCTGCCATAGCCGGAGCGCGTTCTTTCTGCGGCATGAAGCATGTCGGATTGAATGTTGCCGCTGACCCGCTGTTCACGCTCTCTTACACAGGCGTAAACGCCGGTATGGTCATAGTCGTTGCGGACGATCCCGGAATGCACTCATCGCAGAATGAGCAGGATTCGCGCAACTATGCAAAGGCATCAAAGATACCGATGCTCGAGCCCGCAGATTCTCAGGAATGCCTCGCTTTCACGGAGCTCGCATATGATATCTCCGAGCGTTACGACACCCCGGTTATAATCAGACTCACTACGAGAATCTCTCATTCTCGCAGCCTTGTTGAGATAGGGGAGAGAGTCGACAACGGACTCAAGGAGTATGTCAAGGACACGCAGAAATATGTCATGATGCCCGCTATGGCGAAAAAGAAGCACGTCATAGTTGAAGAGAGAACAAAGGCTCTCGAAGCATGGGGCGACAGTGAAGCTGTTGACCTCGGCGTCAACAAGATTGAATATAACGACAAGAAAATCGGCATAATCGCTGGCGGAATTGCCTACCAGTATGCCAAAGAGGCTCTCGGCGATAAAGCGTCTTATCTCAAGATAGGCTGTCTCTATCCGTTGCCCGAGAAGATAATCCGCGACTTTGCGGCAGAATGCGAGAAAGTCTATGTCATCGAGGAGCTTGATCCTTACATAGAAGATCACTGCCGCAAGCTCGGAATAAATGTCATCGGCAAGGAGCAGTTCACGCTTCTCGGCGAGTATTCGCAGAGCATGATAAAGAAAGTTATCCTCGGTGAAGAGAACGCTTATCTCAAGGCCGATATAAACGTTCCCGCGCGTCCACCCGTACTTTGCGCCGGATGTCCGCACAGAGGTTTGTTCTATGCTCTCAAGAAGCTCAAAGTCAATGTCAGCGGCGATATCGGCTGCTATACGCTCGGCTCGATGGCTCCTCTTGGCATGATGGACACCTGCATCTGCATGGGCGCATCCGTCTCCGCGCTTCACGGCATGAACAAGGCTGACGAAACCGGCAGTCACAAGCGCGTAGCCGTTATAGGCGATTCTACATTTATCCATTCCGGTGTTACGGGTCTTATAAACATCGCATATAACCAAAGCAATTCAGTTGTTATCGTCCTTGATAACAGCATCACCGGCATGACCGGACATCAGCAGAATCCGACTACCGGACTTACAATAAAAGGCGATCCGACGACGGCAGTCAGCCTTGAAGCTCTCGCGCACGCAGTCGGAATAAACCGTGTCGTTGTCGTTGATCCTTATGACCTCGCCGCAACAGAAAAAGCAATAAAAGAAGAGCTTGAAGCGGACGAGCCCTCGGTAGTTATATCCCGCCGTCCCTGCGTACTTCTCAAATATGTTAAGACCAAGCCACCCGTCAAAGTCAACACCGACAAGTGCGCCTCCTGCAAGATGTGCATGAAGATCGGCTGCCCCGCGATAAGCATGAAAGAGGGCAAGGCTCACATTGACTTCACCCTTTGCGTCGGCTGCGATGTCTGCAAGCAGCTGTGCAAATTCGGTGCGATAGAATAAGAGAGGAGCGGGAAAAATGGCAGTTAAATCAATTATGATAGTCGGCGTCGGCGGCCAGGGTACTCTGCTTGCGAGCAGACTCCTCGGCAGCGCGCTTATAGACAGCGGATACGAAGTCAAAGTTTCCGAAATACACGGAATGAGCCAGCGCGGCGGTTCCGTTGTTACATATGTTAAATACGGCGATGAGGTTTTTTCGCCCACAATTGAGCAGGGTGAAGCCGATATAATCCTGTCTCTTATACACATCTCCGAGCCCACGAGACCGTACTAGATCT
>ERZ1504738.586-NODE-586-length-5076-cov-6.285003_pt1 | contig 5076 bp, 5 predicted proteins | sample MGYA00575735_ERZ1504738 | MGnify/ENA primary metagenome ERZ1504738 (study PRJEB39906, sample SAMEA3182082) | gut metagenome | biome: human; feature: gut; material: Stool; isolation source: human stools | place: Canada | collected 2012-12-04 ...
CTACACCTCTCTATTCGTCGGCAGCGTCAGATGTGTATAAGAGACAGGTATATACTGGCTTAACAAGGGCTTTCCTATGCTTTTGGTCTTTCCGGAGTTCGCCCCACCATAGACCAGGAAATTATCGAACGGATCGGCAAAGGTTATTTTCCTCCCTCCCCCGGCCGACAGTTCAAAACGGTATTTCTGTCCTTTTTGCTGCTGTTTCCCGGAATTTGGAAGCAACAGCACAACAACGATGATCCCCACCAGGCAGGCGATCCCTATAATAATATACATCATCATATCATAACTCTTTAAACGGGTTTAGAAAACTGCCGATCTGTTTTATCAGCATCATTTTTATATTAGCCGGGTTCTGTATAAGGCTGACGGCCTTTTTCACGTTGCCTACAAGCATCCTTTCCGTCCGGAAGCTATCCCCCAGGATCTCGTTTATCAGCTTTTGTTTGGCCTTACCACCGATAAACCCGACCGTCTTGTCTGCGCTTCGGTGCGTTCCCCTTTCCCTTTCCCGGCCTCCGGTATCTTTGGCGTACCCGGTAAAGGCAAGCAAATCCCGGCGTTCCATAAAGAAAGAACTTTCCCCCTTGATGTAGGTATAGTTTCCGGCCTCGTCCCTTTCGATCGTATATCCCCTCTCCCTCATGGCCTTGTTTATCTGCCTTACCGTCCGGTATTCGGGATTTGCCAGGCACTCCCTAAGATCCTCGTTCCTGACTGCGTACCCATGCTTGTATCGGTCTATCAGATTGATCTCATTCTCGTATGCGTATTTCCGGATCGCCGAAATCGGCACATAGGTTTTCGTTTCCCTATCAAACAGTACATCATAAGACACCTCTTTAAGCTCTTTCCTGTATTTCACCGGATCGGGTTCAGGCATGGGCGTTTCCGCTTCGTTTTCCGTTTCTTCCGGATGTGCCTCGCTCCCCGGCGTTTCCTGCTGTGGCTGCTGCGCTTCCTCCTTTGTTTCCGGCTTTCCGGTCACGCTTTTATCCTCTTCCGGCTCGATCGGCACTTTCTGGTATGTCAGGAAAGAAATATTCTTGGCTTCCAGGCCGTTTTCCCGGTAGGCCACGCCCTCCTGCTTGTACTTGTACAGGTTAAACCGTTCGATAATGCCCTCCATGTGGCGGCTCTCCAGTTTCGGATCGGCGAATTTTTTCAGATCCTTGTGCCGTATGCTCACCCGTTCACCCTCCCGTGAAAAGGAATGTACCCCTTTCCGTACCTTATGCGTGTAGCCTTGTTCTTTCATGGCTACGACAATCTGGTTAGCGGACGTAAAACGGTAGTTCTCCAACAGGTTTTTAAGCTCCGGGTTCTTGATCTTCTTCAAGACGGCTTCGGCCGTCGGTTCGCTTTTCACCAGGTTTATTTGATGCTCGTATGCGAACTGCCGGACGGTGGCGAACGATACCGTCGTATGGTTTTGTTCATCATAAACCACTTTATAAGCGACCTCTTTCAAGGCCTTTTCCCCCTTCTGTGCTTCATCTTTTACATATGTCGAGAAACTTATATCCTTTACCTGCAAACCGTTCTCCCTGTACCCGGCCGGGTTCGCCTCGTACTTTGTCAAGTCGAAACGTTCCGTTATGCTTTTTAGCTGCTCGTCAGACAGAGGTTGTTCGAACGCTTTCAAGAGCCTGTGTTCAACCTGGAACACTTCACCCTCCCGTGAAAAGGAATGCACCCCCTTCCTTACCTGGTGCGTGTAACCTTGTTCCCTCATGGCTGCGACGATCTGGTTTGCCGCCGTAAACTGCTCGTCCTGCAATATCCTTTTAAGCTCCGGGTTCGTGATCTTCCCGATCTCGGCCGATACCTGCGGACGTACATAAGTTTCCCCCTCTTTGGCCTGGTAATCGAATTTCCGGTTAAAACATTCCTGTACCCTGACTTTCCAGCCCTCATGTGAAAAACCCCGTTTCACCGTCCCCCTGCCCTCCAGTTCCCAGGTGTTCCCGGCCGATTTAGCCCCCGGAGAAAGTTTCACTTTCCCGTCCAGGCTCTTGCGTGAAACGATTACGTGAACGTGTAAGTTCAGACCGGGTTTAGGCTCTCCGATCCTGGTGATCCCCTGTTTCACCTCTTCATCTTCCGGATGATAGGATCGTTCCGTTTCCACACGTGCGTAATACATGAGATCCTGGCCTCCCCTAATATTGTCCCGTCCGAAGTTCAAGGCGTATTCATCCATAGCCGAACGGGTGAACGCCTCCAGCTTTTGGAAAACCTCTTTTTTCTCCTGTGGTGTAAGTTCCTTAAAATCGTCCACTTTCCGGCCGATAAGGTGCATTTGTTCCGACTGCGACGGATTGAGCGAAAGCATGAAGAATTTAGCGTCGTTAGCCCCTAACGCCTTTTTGTTCCCGTCTATATCCATAATTACCCGTTCGGGTGAAATATCCTGCTCCGTATGGGAGAAAAAACGCTGTCCCTCCCCCGTTTCCTTTTCCAGATAACGCACCAGGTCGTGACAGCTTCCCGTATTTCCGCTTTTCACGTCCTCGGCCGGGTGTACTTTGGCAAACATAGGCTTATCTCTTTAGTTCGTCCTTTAACCTTTTCACCCACATATCCAGCGTATTACGGTCTATCTCATAAACCGTATCGTTGAATGTCGGTATCTTCTTCACCTCGTCGATACGCTCCACGATCTCCAGGATCTTGTGCGTATTGCATCCGACGGCCGGAGTTCCTTTCTCCTGCCGGGCTATTTCGAGATCCGTTTGCAGTTTCCCGGCCTTCTCCCGGTTTTCCCTGGCTTCCTGTTCCAGTTGCTTGGAACGCTCCAAAAGTTCCTGTACCTGTGAGATGTGCATATATTCGTCCGGATTGTCCCCCGGCGTTTTCACTTCCCCGACAAGCGACAAAAGGAGTTGTTCGATGTTTTTCAGCCTTACGTTAGTGGATTTCTCAATGCCCCGGACAACTTCGATCACCCGGCTTGCCTGCTCTTTGGCCGCAATGTTCGGCGGCATTACATTCGACTGCGGGGTGATCCCCGTTGTTTCAAAATAGAGTAACATTTCGGCCACGAACGCATCGTGCGATTTGTTTCCTTTCAGCATATCAAGCCTAAACCTTGTACTCTCCTTTATACGGATAGACGTATCTTTACTTGTTGTTGCCATAATTTCACGTATAGGGGTTTGCATACATAAATATCGGCTACAATATACTATAATTCAATGAATTATCAAAATAATGTATGCAATATGTATGCAATTCGCATACATATAAACAAGTAAACAGTTATATATCAGTGATTTAGAAAATCAGCATTGGACTAAGTCCAATGACTGCTTGCTCACTTTGGTAAACCGTCGTTCTCTCTCTCCTTGCTTCGCTCGTCGCTCCTGGAACGCTCCGCACGGCTTCGCTCCAATACATCAGACACCCAGCCCCCAAAATGCACATTACAAATGTACACCGCCCCCCAAAAAAGTGTACATTTGTAAAACGGCGGCAATCGTTCCGATCACCTTATATTTTACAACACAAAAACAAAATTTTACACATTTTAACGCGCGGAAAAATCGCACTAAAGAAACGCTTCGCTCATTTTTTCTCCGTTTCTCATTTTCCGTTTTCAAAATGCACATTTTCCAGCCGTTTTTGAAGCCTGTGATTCCCTAAGATTTTCCTTCTTTGTGAGAATAGTCTTTGTAGAGGTTCTTTGTAAGAAAGCGTTTTTTCATTTATAATTAACTGAAATACAAATCGTTATAAGTGAAAAGACACAACCTAAAATACTCATTTTACTAAAATCCGAAGGGGGAAAATACTTATTTTACTAAAATTACCCCCTCCAATAAATACCCATTTTACTAAAGGTTACAATAAAAAGTACTTGGTATTTTTTGGCGGTATCTTTTATTTCTTTAACTTTGTCCCGAACTCAAAAAAAAAAGCCTATGGCGACCAACGACATCACCCTCTATATTCCTCCTACGGAGGAAGAAGTAATGTTAATCCAGCCGAATAACGTAACATTCGGCCAGTACTCTGTGACCGAGTGGCAAGAAAACCTCCTGACGCTCATAAGCGACCAGATCCAGCAACACATGACCAGGGAAAAACAACTGCCTAAAGACCTCTTTAACCAGCCTGTCGTCGAGATCAAATGCGACGAAGCCGGGGGGAAGAACAACAAGAGCAAAGTTCTGAAAGAGGCTATCGCCATGATGCGGAAAAACTTTTCCTTTCGCTGGGTGCATCCCAATATCCACCAGACGGTGGAAACGTTCGGGGTGGTGATAACGACGGTACACAACATCAAAGGCACAAACCGGGTAGCCCTGACGCTCAACCCCTGGGCGATCCCTTTCCTGCTCTACTACGGTACGGGTGTCGGCGGTACAAGGTACGGGAAGAACATCGCCTTAACCCTCCGGGGCAATTACACCAAGCGGCTCTACAAGATCATTTGCAGCCAACGGGACAGACGGGAGTATTATTACTCGATCGACCAATTCTGCAAAGACCTGGAGATCCCGGCCTCCTACTCGAATGCACAGATCGACCAAAAGGTTTTAAGGCCTGCACAGACACGAATCAAGGAAAGCGAGGCCGATGTATGGTTCGATTACAAATTCATCTGCAAAACGCCTAAAAAGGGGCAAAAACCGAAAGCCGACACGATTATCCTGTTCATCCATGCGAGAAATCCCCAAGAACTGCGAGGCGACCAGCAACAACAATACTCGTTCGTTTACCGTTGGGTTTACGGTGCTTTAAGCTATCCGAGCGACAACACCCCGGTAAGGGCACTCGACAAGATCCTGGAAAGCGGACGGCTGAAAGACGTGTACGACCGTTGTGCATATTACGACGATAAGGTTTGCAGCGGTGAAATGAGTACAGCCCACGCACAAAATTCACTGGCAAAGATGCTGCGTGAGGATTTCGGTATCAAGGCCAGGGGGAAAAAGAAAGATCCCGACCTGTTTGGTTAAATCCGGAAGATTTTCTATATTTGTGTGCGGCCGGGGTGGTTCCCGTCCGTCTGGGGGCTGACGGCTATTGCACCTGTCTCTTATACACATCTGACGCTGCCGACGAATA
>ERZ1504738.599-NODE-599-length-4907-cov-3.923949_pt1 | contig 4907 bp, 3 predicted proteins | sample MGYA00575735_ERZ1504738 | MGnify/ENA primary metagenome ERZ1504738 (study PRJEB39906, sample SAMEA3182082) | gut metagenome | biome: human; feature: gut; material: Stool; isolation source: human stools | place: Canada | collected 2012-12-04 ...
TACACCTCTCTATTCGTCGGCAGCGTCAGATGTGTATAAGAGACAGGTCATAGACGGAGGCGTTGGACACGTCCATGCCCGTCAGCATGCAGATCATGGTCTGATACTCGAAGATGGACTGCAAAAGGCCCTGACTCATCTCCGCCTGATAGGGGGTGTAGGCCGTCAGGAATTCTTCCTTGGCGGGGATATACTTGACGATGCTGGGGATGTAGTGGTCGTAAGCGCCTGCGCCGCGCAGGATCACGTCGTACACGCGGTTCCTGTCCGCCATGGCGCGGACGGCCCGGCCCACCTCCAGCTCGCTCATGCCGGAGGGGATGTTCAGCGGTCGATCCAGATACATCTCCGCCGGAACATCGCCGTACAGCTCACGGAAGGAGGAGAGGCCGATGGCCTTCAGCATTTCCTGCCGCTGCTGTGGCGTGGAGGGAATGTAGCTGCCCATATCAGCCCTCCTGCGCGCAGAAGGCCTCGTAAGCGACGGCGTCCAGCAGCTCCTCGGTGTCGGACACGTTCTCCACCTTGATGAGCCACGCGTCATAGGGCGCCTTGTTCAGCTGCTCCGGCTCGTCCAGCAGATCCTCGTTGACGGCGCAGACGGTGCCGGACACCGGGGACACCAGATCGGACACGGCCTTGACGGACTCCACATCGCCGAAAGCCTCACCGGCAGTGACCTCGTCACCCTCGCCGGGCAGGTTCACGAACACCACGTCGCCCAGCGCGTCCTGGGCGAAGTCGGAAATGCCGATCACCACAACGCCGTCTTCTTCCTTCATCCACTCGTGATCCTTGGAATACTTCATTTCAGCGGGAAACAACATGATACTTTACCTCCAAATTTTATGTTAAGTTGAATGTTTACTTTTTCGGGGTATACCACAATAGGGCGGCGCGAAGTAAAAAGCCACCGTCCCTTTATCTCCCTCTGTGAGGGAGGTGGCGCGAAGCGCCGGAGGGAGAGAACTTAAGCCTTTTATTCTCTCCCCCAGTCAGCTTCGCTGACAGCCCCCTCTGAGAGGGGGCCTATAGCAGCTTTTTCTTAAAGGCCAGCCTTGGCAGCCAACTTCTCCAGCGCGGTCTCGAACTGCTCATCGTTGAAGCAGTAGCCCATCTCCAGATGCCGGGCGCGGAGCTTGGCCACGTCGGGGCCGATCTCCTTGCCGCGCAGGATGCAGTCCGCCATCAGGGACGCCAGCTGGGCGAACTCCTTCTCGCCGAAGCCGAAGCGGGTCATTTCGCTGACGCCCATACGCAGTGCGCCGGAGGCGGTGAAGCCCTCCTCGTCCGGGGTGGCCTGATAGTTGACGATGACGTTGTTGCGCTCCAGACGGTTGGCGATCTCCGCGCCCTCGCCGTAGCCCACGGAGACGATGACCTGATGGGTCTCGGTATAGTCGATGGCGGGGTCGCCCATCACGTCCAGACCCTCGGCCTTCAGGCTCCGGGCGAAGGACTTGGCGTTGGCGATGACGGCCTTCTGGTACTCGTCCTTGAACTGGTTCATCTCATAGGCGGCCATCAGCATGCCCACCTGGGTGCCCAGATGGTGGTTGGACACGCTGCCGGGGAAGGTACGGGTCTCGATGGTTTTCCACAGACCGTACTTCAGATCCTCCTCCTTGTAGTTGACGCCGATGACGCCGCGCTGCGGACCGAAGAAGGTCTTGTGGGTGGAGCCGGTGACGATCTCCGCGCCCTCGGCAAAGGGGTTCTGGAAGTGGTCGCCGATGAGGCCCAGCACGTGGGCCATATCGTACATGATGGTGGTGGGGATCTTCTGCTCATCCACGAACTGGCGGATGGCGGCCACCGGCTCCTTGTGCAGCACCATGCTCTTGCCGAAGATGATCAACTCGGGGCGGTAGCGCTCGATGAGCTTCTTGGTCTCCTCCACGTCCATCTTATAGGGGTTGTCGGCGCAGACGGGGAAGTTCACCACGGCGGGCCTTTCGGTGACGGGGTCGATGGCGATGTAGTCATGCAGCGCACCCATGGGCTGCGCGGACAGGTGGCCGCCCTTGATGATGTGGTTGTTCATCACGTAGCCAAGGCGCTTGGCCTCCACCTTGCGGTCGAAGCGGTTCTTCCAGTCCATCAGGGAGGAGAACACCGCCATGTTGGACATCTGGCCGCTGAGAGTACGGGTCTCTACCTCGGTGCAGCCGAAGTAGGCGCGCATCTCCTCCACCAGCAGCTGCTCCACCTTGTCGATGAACTCCGTGCCCTGATAGTAGAAGATATCCTTATCGTAGAAGGCCAGCACCTTCTTGTGCTCGGCGTAGCGGCAGCAGGGGTCGCTGCCGGACAGGATACGGATGGCGCGGCTGGGGGTATTCTCGGAGGGGATCAGGTTGATGCACTGCTCCTGCCGCCACTGGTGGTTCTCCAGCGCCTTGGTCAGCAGCTCCAGCGCCTTGGGCGCGCGGTCGCCGCTGCCCACCTTGTGTTCCTCCTCCTGCATGCCGTAGATGAGGGGACGGGCGTAGGGAGGCGCGGCCACGCTCATGTGGCGGGCGGGAATGACGGCCTTCAGCCGCTTGCCGCGCACGTCCACCTCCACGGTGTCGTCCTCCAGAATGTCGCTGTTGATGTAGCACAGGCCGATAGCACGCTTGCCGCTGGCCTCCAGAATGACGGTCTCAAGACCCTCGCCCTCGCTCTTGAAGTAGGGCACCATGGTGCCGCTGGTGACCCAGCCCACCAGCTTGTCGCCCTGATAGATCTCCATACCGGCACGCATGACGCCGCGATCCAGCAGCGCGATAGGCGCGATCTTCCGGGGCAGGACGCTCAGGTCGCTGAAGTCACGATCCATGTGCTTGACAAAGGACTCGTGCTGCTTTTCCAGCGCCTTGCGGCCAATGAAGCCGCCCTTTTCGGCGGCAAAGCTGACGGCGAACTTGGACAGGGGCACGGCGAAAATGGGGATCTCGCTACCGTCGGGGGCGTTGCCCATCTCGTGGCCGTACAGGGGCAGGGCGGCCTCCAGACGCAGGGTGTCGCGGGCGCCCAGACCGGCGGGACGTGCGCCCAGCTCAATCAGGCGGTTCCACAGCCACGCGGCGTCCTCGCTGCGGACATAGACCTCATAGCCCAGTGGCTCGCCGGTGTAGCCGGTCTTGGCCACGCGGGCGGTGTGGCCCTCCAGCGAGACGGTGCCCAGCGCGTTCTTCATGGGCTCGGTCAGCTGTGCGCCGCCGGCCATCTGGGTCAGCATCTCCTTGCACTTGGGGCCCTGCACCGCGATGGCGGCCCACTTGTCGGTGATGTTCTCGATCTGGCAGTCGAAGCCCTTCAGCGCTTCGTACAGATGGGCCAGATCCTTATCGGTGTTGGCGGCGTTGACCACCAGCAGATAGCTGTCCTCCTCAAAGAGATACAGGTACGCGTCGTCCACCGCGCCGCCGTTTTCGTTGGGGATGATGCAGTATTGTGCCATGTTCAGATCCAGCGCGCTGACGTTGCTGGACAGCACGTGCTGCAAAAACGCCTTGCGCTCCGGGCCGGTGATGCGCAGGCGGCCCATGTGGGACACGTCGAACAGGCTGCACACCTGACGGGTGTACAGATGCTCGGCAATGATGCCGCTGGGGTACTGGATGGGCATTTCCCATCCGCCGAAGTCCACCAGCTCCGCACCGGCGGCTACGTGAATGTCATACAGTTGGGTACGCTTTAGTTCGCTCATACGTTTTGTCCTCCTTAAAATGTTCCGGTTTTAAGCAGCAAAAAAGGGCACAAAGCTGCTGTTAAGCCAGCTTTGTGCCCCCGTTGAGTTACCTGAGAGATTCCCCTTTCCCCATGGAAAGAGTTGCACCTTCGGTGGTCGGGTGTCGCCGCCCGGCCTTTTCGGAGTATCGTCCGGAACCGGTCCTTTTGCCTGAGAGCTTCTGCGTTCCCCTTCGGCGCCGCGCAAGGCGGTCTCTCCCGATCCCATCGTCCGATGAGTTCCCTTTTCAGTTGTTGTGCTTTCAATTTAGCACAGGGTATGTTTCGTGTCAATCGCTCTTTTGCGCGGGAGGAAAATTTTCGGCCTTTCCGCCAAAAGCTTCCCGCTTTGCTTGGGCGATATGCCTAATGCGCCCTACTCCGCCAGCAGGGCTTCCGCCTCTGCCAGCGACGGCATGGCCGGGATCGCGCCCCGCCGGGTGACGCATACCGCCGCCGTGGCGCTGCCCCACCGGGCGCAGTCTGCCGCGTCGTCGACGGTCAGCTGGTCAGGCGTCTTGTCCAGCGCCAGCATCCGGTGGAGGAAGCCGCCCCAGAAGGCGTCTCCCGCGCCGGTGGTGTCCACCGCGTTTACAGCAAAGCCCGGCACACGGCGCATACCGTCTGCCGCGGCCACCAGCGCACCCTCCGCGCCCAGCGTCACCGCCGCGCACTTTACGCCGCGGGACAGCAGCACCGCTGCCGCTGCGGCAGGGTCGGGCTCGTCGGTCAGGAGAGCCGTCTCCTCGTCCGACAGCTTCATCACGTCCACGTAAGGCAGCATGCTTCGCATATGCTCCGCCGCCGTTTCCGCGTCCGGCCACAGAGCGGCGCGGTAGTTGGGATCGTAGGAGATCACCGCGCCGGCGGCTTTCGCCCGCTCCACCGCGGCGAAGGTGGCGCTGCGGGCCGGTTCGTCCGTCAGGGACAGGGAGCCCACGTGCAGCACACGGGTGCTGTCCAGCACGGCGGCGTTCAACTCCTCCGGCCGCAGGCAGGTGTCCGCACCGGGCTTCCGGGCAAAGGAAAAGCTCCGCTCTCCCCTGTCGTTCAGCACTACGAAGGCCAGCGTGGTAAACACATCCTCCGCCAGCACCAGTCCCGACACGTCGATGCCTGCGTCCAGCAACGTCTGCCGCAGGAATTGGCCGTGCATCTGTCTCTTATACACATCTCCGAGCCCACGAGACCGT
>ERZ1504738.653-NODE-653-length-4468-cov-5.505325_pt1 | contig 4468 bp, 5 predicted proteins | sample MGYA00575735_ERZ1504738 | MGnify/ENA primary metagenome ERZ1504738 (study PRJEB39906, sample SAMEA3182082) | gut metagenome | biome: human; feature: gut; material: Stool; isolation source: human stools | place: Canada | collected 2012-12-04 ...
TACACCTCTCTATTCGTCGGCAGCGTCAGATGTGTATAAGAGACAGGTCATAGAGATTCGCTTTTCTGTCGTCGTCCAGACGCGGCAGGGTCTGCTTTGTGCCGCACGAGTCGCACACGCCGACGGTATCCCCGGGATTAAATTCTATTGTGCCGCCGCACATTTTACATTTGAAGATTGACATGGTTATTCTCCTTTATGCTACAGTTTCTATTGCTTCTACGGTTTTTTGACGAGAATTATAACCAATAATACCGTTTATATCAACAGTCTCTATTATTGATAGTAAAGTTGACAGTTTAATTACGATACGAGCAGTCACATTATGAGTATTGTTATCTTGAATAATGACCATCTTTTCGTGAGTAGATGAATATTTCAGCAAGAACTTACCGTGTGCAAAGCCATCTCTTATTCTATAAAATAGTTTCAAATACTTATTGCTTTCGTTTGTATCACTAATAACGGCTCTCTCAGTATCATAATCTGATAATGAACCATCCAAAAGGTTACACTTTTTAAAAAGATCATCCAAATTATTTTTGTCGGTCAAAAAGCAAAATCTGTCGTTTTTTAAATCGATAACTTTGGAAAGAGCTTTACCCAATTCTGTTTTGACTTTTTTATGTTCAATGGTCTGCTCTATTAAATTATCGTTCCACCCGTAATCAGAAAATGAGCGTTTCTTAAAGCTTTGTGATCCGCACATTGAGTAGGTAACATAGAATGAGTACACACAGAAAAATTCATGCTCTGTTAGTGAATACTCATCCTTTTCAGCATATATTATTGAGTTTTCTTTTATGTACTTATATTTTGAATTGTTTTTCACTTGAGCGCCCTACACTTCTTGTTTCTGTCGCCAACAAGGATAACCAATTCGTCCGCGATTTCTTTCGCTTTCGCTGCATCATCGGCACCGACGGCAGAGGACAGCTCATCCATTTTCACTGTAATTTTTGCCTCAATCACGGAAAGAGCGTCATTTGACATCGGGTCGGAATAACGAACGGCTTCATATACCTTTTTGCATTCCGTTTTCACGGCGTCGCTTTTGGCGCGGTCGAGTAAACTCTCGGCGTCAACAGTCAGAAGCTTTATGAACTGCGTCTGCGTTTTCACTTTTTCGTGAACCTCGCCGACAGCGTCGCCCGCCCAGTTCGCTTTTACGACGGCTATCGCAGTAAATGCGGCGACAACCGCGCAGACAACAGCGGCAATCCACACCGGGCAGTTGGGAATCAGCATCAGTGCGCCGCCCAAAACGAGCATGGCTATAAGGCCGGTATAGCTGACGGTAATCAGCGGCACCTTGTAAAACAGCTTTTCAAGGTTCTCCGCCTTAAACGCCTTGTTTGCGCAAAGAAGATTGGCTGCAAACGAGGCTATTATAAACACCCACGCGATCCAGAATCGCACGTCATAACTGACAACATATCCCGGGATAACGGGACGCGCCAAAAATACAACAATATTAAATACCGCGAGCAAAACAGCCCAGATAATCGCATATGATTTGAAATTCTTTTTCATTTTTCAGTCCCCCGTTACAGAATGTTCTTGAGAAGCTCCGCTCTCATGGCGGCAAACTCCTCTTCGGTTATCAGCCCGGCCTCTTTCATCATACCGAGTTTTTCCACTTTCGCCTTGAACGCCGCCATATCATCGGTCGTCTGAGCAGGCTGAGTAGGCTGAGCAGGCTCGGATGCAGCCTGCAGCGCACCGCCTACCGCATTGCCCACAACGCCGCCTACCGCGCCGCCGACACCCGCCATCGTGCCGAGTCCGACACCCATATTGGTGAACTGACCGACCGCCTCGTTCTGCGCCACTTTTTCCGCAACATCAAAGCCGCGCTCCTGCGCATATGTATAGCCCTCCTGGGCTCGCTTTGTGGCCTGAGCCTGAGAGTCGATGACCACCTTCTGCGCCTCTGTCTGCGCATAGATGAGATCCGTCTTCTGGCGGAGCGTCGCCTCGGCAATGTCGGCATACTGGCGGAAATGCAGCTCCTTGAACTTCTCATACTGTCTGTCGCCGTCCGGCTTGACAATATTCGTAACAAAGAAGCGCTCTAAAGCAATACCGTAATCGGCAAAATCCGGAATAAGCAGTTTATGTATATTCTCGGAGAATGCCGTCAGATTTTCGTCGATTTCAAAGATGTTGATGGCATTCGCTTTAATCACCTGGGCAATGTAGGTCTTGACCCTGGTCATTAAAAATGCGCGGAAAAAGCCGATAAGCTGCTGCTGACCGAGATAGTTTTCCGTTCCCACAAGCTTAACGAGAAGCTTGCGGCTGTCCTCAGCGCGAAGGCTCATTTCGCCTGATGCACCGATTGAAATCGGGAAGCCGTAAGTGGGATCGACGTACTGCACCTTTGAGTCCGTACCCCATTTGATAGCCATCTGCTCAGCTTTGTTGATGAAATAGACCTCGCAATGGAACGGTGTTTTGTCGCCGGTCGTTCTGTTGAGAACCTTTCCGATTTTCGGGATATTCTCGGTTTCCAGTGTATAACGACCGGGTCCGAACAGATCCAGCGCCTGACCGTTCATGAAGAAAATCGCTTCCTGCGACTCGTGAACGATGAGCTGTGTCAGGCTGTTAAAATCCTCGCAGGGATGCTTCCAAATGAAGGTGCTGTTGTCACCCTCGTACTTGATAATTTCGGCAATGTTACTCATAAAGTAATCATCTCTCCTTTTTGTGATTTTTCAATGTGTCTTTTTACAAATGTCATATACCTATATACTGTCCGTTTTTTGTCTCTTTGATTGCTCGACAGACCCGGCAATAAATCGCATCTGCGAAGTACCGTTACGCCCTCCCTAATGTCATAATCATTATTATGTTGTAAGAAATGCGGATACGCTTTGTCGGTTAAGTCTCTCGAGAACATTCGCGGATTTTTTTGCTTGCGGGAACATATAAAAGTGCAGACCGACACAAGCTCATTCTAAAATTTTAAAATGGGCTTGGATTTATATGCTTTAAAGTCGACAATTTCCCGAACGATTTTGCACTATCCGTCAAAACGACTTGCTTTTTTGGATTTTTCTTGCTATGATTATGGTAAAGTTGGGCTTGTTATAAGCCTATGTCGGATTTTCTTACAACATAATAATGATTATGTCTCATCCGCCGTATCGGGCGGTTTTTATATTATTAAGTGCATATTTTCCATGCGGCGGCGATGCTCAGTGCCGGTAGATATAATATAAATTCGCGTCGTATCAATGCTGCTGTGTCCGAGGATGTCGGCAAGCTTGGCGATATCCTTTTCTATGCCGTAAAACACCCGCGCGAAAAGGTGGCGCAGGTTATGCGGAAAGACCTTTTCTGGGTTGACGTTTGCCTCCCCGCACAGGGCTTTCATCTCGCGCCAGATGTTTGTGCGGCTTATCGGTTTTCCCGTTCGCGTTATAAAAATCATGCCGTCTTTAATATTCTGCTCCGCCGCGTAACGGAGCAGTTTTTGTTTCAGCTCTTTTACTATAAAAACCGTTCGGGTTTTAGACTTACAATTAACAACCGCCTTGCCGCGTTTTGCCGCTTCGACGGTTATATATTGCAGCTCGCTGACACGAATACCGGTTGCGCAAATCGTTTGCAATATAAGGCTCAGCCTCTTATTATGTCTGCGCTCCGCGGTTTTGCAAAGCCGCATATATTCAGCCTTTGTCAGTTCCCTTTCTTCGGGGCAAAAAATCTGCTGCTGAAGTTTTAGAGACTTGACCCTCAAATCATGCCAACCCAAAAATGCAAACAGTCTGTTTATGCTTGCAAGCATCGAATTGACACTACGCACGGCGAAGACTGTCTGCAAATACTTCTTATATGCAATCACTGTTTCTTTTGTGATTTCACCGTCTTTGGCATACACTGCAAGCGCTTTCACATCGCGGATATATTTCTCAATCGTTGCCGCACTTCTTTCCCCCAATACAAGATATTTTTTGAATTCAGCAATTATTTTTGCCGTAATAACTCGTTCTTTCATCGCGTTTACCTCCGAGTTTTTTCTAATATTTTACTCGAAAAGTATAAAAACAAAAATTGCCACCGCTTATAAAAAGCAGTGGCAACAATCGAATGCGCAGATCAGCAAGTGAACATGTATGCCGGCTCAGGTTTCGCTGTTTTACGAAAATCATTACGAATATCCGTACCAGATAGCACCGTCTGCCTTATTAGCTCATTAGACATTATAATAAGTACATTAGGTTGAAAATAGTCGATTAGTTTATTATGTATTAAAAGATTAATCTCTTAGAACGTAAAATATTCATATTAAAGAACTAAAAAGTGTTAGACAGATGTTAGACAAAATGTTAGACACATGGGAATTTCGAGCTATTTTAGAAAAGGGAAAAGCCCTGAACCCGTTGAGGTTCAAGGCTTCTGAGATGGCTCCCCCTGTTGGACTCGAACCAACGACCCTGCGGTTAACAGCCGCATGCTC